>Ga0181558_10000102_pt1 | contig 68922 bp, 58 predicted proteins | sample 011ome_22_FD_133754 | JGI IMG/M metagenome (GOLD analysis project Ga0181558, IMG submission 133754) | Coastal salt marsh microbial communities from the Groves Creek Marsh, Skidaway Island, Georgia - 011507BT metaG (megahit assembly) | ecosystem: Environmental > Aquatic > Marine > Intertidal... | reverse complement strand
TCAAAGAAAAATAGCGAGATACCAGCCTCATTAGTCCATTGTCGCATCAGATCATGAAATAACTTCTGCTCGTATTCGTCAGCCGCTTTAGACCCCGCGTTGCCATAGGCCGCGGCGTCTATGGTGGCCCAGCCTGTCTCACCAATGTGGACGGGCTTATTAATCTTTTGTGCGCGCATATACTCGACGACGCCTTGGTATTGCTTTTTGGCGTAGCTCACGGCGCGCTCCATGGCCGCATGCGTCATGGCGTCAAACGCAAGCGTCTCCTCCTGTGGCAAGACGCCCCAAAATGACGGGTTGTAGTAAGAATCATGGAAGGGATAGGTGTGTACTGAAATAAAGTCAACAGCATTCATTAAGTCTACTAAGTCCTGTGTGTGATACACCGTGTCGCCACCGCCCCAGGATTCGTAATTGTCTGAACTGGTAATCCACACGTCCTTGTTCAGTTTGCCCGATAGCTTGGCGTCCTGAAGGAAGTTGACCCACTTCAAGATAGTCTTTGGGTAGACAAAATAATTAACCGCCTACTGCACCATGGCTTCATTGCCAACCGCTATCGCTTTGACAATAGTGGGATAGCTGTTGGCAAGCCGTACGGCGGCCTCGATCTCACGGGTGTTGTTGGCCACATTGCCTAGGGTGTGGTCAGGCCCGGCCCCTTCGCGGGTCCATGAGTTTTTCGCTTCAATCCAAGCTCTAAGCATCACATACATTTCAAAACTGGGGTCATCACGCTGTATGCGCGCTATTGCCTCTAGCAAGCGCTCTGCTTGCGAGTATTGGGACGTGTTATAGGTGCGCAGAATTTTAATGCCCATGGCATCAAGAATCTTTACGTCGTCAATAAGCTGCTCAACGCTTGGGCCGTCATTGCGTGTCAATCCTCGGTAACCGCCATAGGATATGGCCGGGTAGTTGGCATTGCCAAATATCTCGGCGGGAGGAGGTATTAGTCTTTTGTGATTTCTTGGCCGCTCGCACTGAGCGTGCTAGTCAAAAGTAGGGTGGCTAAGGCCGCATAAATGTAATGCACGAAAACACTCCAACGTATTTATTTTAGACTCTAATTATCGTCTGCTTCGTTCTGAGGAGCATCTGGGGCCTGCGCATACTGTCCCACAAATTGACCGCTTCAACGCGATTATGTCGTGATTTTTGGCGTGCTATCGGGTCGAGTAAAATTCAATAGAAGACCATACGGTCTCTTGAATCAGGCGAACGCGTACTCTGTCTAGACAGGCGTATCTACGTGCGTTGCTTTGACTTTCATTGGCGAGCGTTAGGCTATTGGGCGATCTTTTTGATACAACCTCCAGCCAAACTCAATTGAGATGATCATGCTCGCGCGCGCCACAAGCCGCTGACGTTTTTCTCGGTGGCCGCGGTGTGCAAAAGGTGTTGCCAATACCAAATCATTGATTTGCTCATGGGAGAGTTCACGGGTGTAGGCGCAAACGCCATGTTCCAACAGGGTTGCGCCGGCGAGTAAGTTGCGCAACGGTTTATGTTCAAAGGGGGTGTCATAGAGCGCGGCTCTCAACTCCCACAGGTGGCGATTGCTCGGCCCCACCTCTAGATAAAACGCCTCAGGTTTAAGTACTCGTAAAGTCTCCGCATCGTTTGATGGCGCAAACACCTTGAGTACCGCATCAACGATGTTATCCATCACGGGCAGTCGCGAATTGCTAGCCACGGCATATTGATGGCCGGGGAATGCCTTGGCGGCAATACGCACGGCAGGTTTCGCTATATCCACACCGAATAGGTCCAGATTGCGGATTCCAGACGTGAGTAAGCCGTCGTAATAGCCTTCGCCACAGCCTATATCGAGAAGCGAAGTGACGGCTCGTTTTGCTAGGAGTTCGGTGATTGTGTTGGCAAGGGGCTCGTATAGACCGGTTGCAAGCAAGCGGCGCCTAGCCATTACCATCTCCGGCGGATCCCCGGGTGTCCTAGAGTGCTTATGATGTGCGGGTAGTAAATTGACATAACCCTCGCGGGCAACATCAAAGCTATGACCATTGCTACACGACCAAAGATCACCACTGCCGATTAACTCGGCTTTGCAGTTGGGGCAGCTCCAAATCATTGTTGTGACCATTGGCTCCTTTACACGTAAGCCGATGACGCCCAACATTTGTATCACTGTCAATGAAATTTTGTGTCAAGGTTAATGTCGTTGTATAAAGCGGAAGGTATAGACAGCGGCAGGTGCAGCCGCTGCTCGTGGCACGATAAATAATATCAATAAGAGGTCGGAATACCTATGATGCGGGCTAAAGATACATTCGCCAGCCGAACACAGCCGGTATGGCTTACAGCACGCCGCGCCACAGCCAGTGTTGCTGTGGTCTTTTGTGGTATGGGCGTGATGCAAAGGTCTCAGTCTGTTTTTTCAGTACCATGCGACTAGGGCTGATACATGGCTATTAGCACTAAAGCGGAGCAATCCCCCAAATCAGTGATCAGCGATCTGTGGAGCTCATTTGCTGTGCCCCCCAGTGATCCCCCTGTCGGCAGTAATCGGCCACAGGGTCATTTAATGGCCCACGTATTACTCATCATTATGGCGCCAACCTTAACAATCATGTCAGTTGGCGCCTGGCTGATACCCACCATGCATGAGACTACCCGCTGGGTGTCCACTGCTTGGGCTTGCCTGCTTGTGCCCCTTACGTTTCTTTGGCCCAAAGTAAGCCATGGCGCTGGCCGGTTTTTTATTCTATTGGTTCTTGCTCTGGTGCAAGTGCGTTTTTTGTTGAGTTGGATGTTTCTAGACGACACCGATTTGTTTGCGTCTACGGTGACGGGGCTCATAGTGACACCACTGTTGCTCTTTATTGTGGCTCTGCAAGAAGGACGAAGAAACGGCGTCATCATTGGTGTTCTAGTGGCATTGGCGATGGGGGTGGCAACCCACATAGGTCCGTCAAGAGAAGATCTCGCAGCGACAGCTTTTGCCGATACCCGGATAGCTATTCCCACCTTCATGACTATGCTGATTTATGCGGTCTTGGTGAACGCATGGACGGGTCAGCAGGAGCAGCTCAAAGATATCGAGTTACAAGCAATCATGCTCCAGCAGCAAGCAAATGCTGATCTCGAGACCGGGCTGTTGAATGACAAGGGGTTGCGGCTTGTTGCCAATGGCTGGATTCATCGCCGTCAACCCTTTGCGGTTTTGGCCCTGCGGCTGGATGGGTTGGCCTCTCTGGTCACATTGTCCCTCAATGATCAAGCCAGAGTGCTCAGCACCGAGCTCGGTAAACACTTGCAAGATAACTTAGCACAGCCGGTGACGTTGGCTCGGTGGGATGCGCAGACCTATGTCTTGCTGTCGCACTTGGCTGATCAGCGAAGTGTTGAGCGATTTGCCCAACGGCTACGCCGTATGATTGCGGGTTTAGCCGACAAAACGGCAATTCCCCAGACCATTAGCATTGGCTTTTCTATATTGGCAAGCCAAGAGGAATTTGATGTCGGCATAAATCGTGCCGTGTCAGCCCTCAAAGAAGCGTCTGGTTTGGGCAATTGTGTGCGCTCGTGCCTGTGATAAAAATGGCAGGCGGACAGCGAGCACAAAGCCGGGCGCTGTTGCTTATGTTCAACATACAAAAACAGGAACGGGTCAAAGCTCTATGCACAATAGCAGGCCGGAGATCTATGGATGGAGCAGTCAGTGGGCCTACTTACGCGTCTATTCTTGGTTGTGGTTGCGGGTTAATGCTGTTTGCCTAGGCTGCTTTCGTATCCTTGATTACTCAATACCAATACTCAGGTTTTCTCTTCAGTGACAGTCCACGACAACGTTATCGCTGCAACGCAGGCATGGCTTGCGTCAGTCGTTGTAGAACTCAACCTCTGCCCCTTTGCCAAAGTCGTCGTTGATCGGGCGTCTTTGCGGCTGTGCGTGCATGAGAGCCCCGAGCCGCTCCAGCTGTTGCAAACACTCCACGAGGAACTGCTGCGACTACAAGCCTCACCTGACATAGAAACCACGCTCATTATCCATCCCAATGCCCTGGTGGATTTCTATGCCTACAACGACTTTTTGGCCACCGTTGATGAGTGGCTGCGATCCGAAGGCTTCGAGGGGGTTTTTCAGGTGGCGAGTTTTCATCCAGACTATCAGTTTGCTGGCACCACTCCTGGAGATGCCGAAAATTTTACCAATCGATCACCCTTTCCCATGCTTCACCTTCTCCGCGAGTCCAGCATCGATTGGGCCGTTGCCTCGCACCCCAATGTCGATGCCATACCCAATACCAATATGGCGACCATGAGGCGGCTGGGAGCGGAGACGCTGAGTAAGCGCTTGGAAAAGTGTTTTGATGTCTGAGCACTTGGGCAAGTGGAGCCTGGCCGTCAGCTAAAAATGACCCTTGCCAATCAATAACCCTTTTGGGAACAAACGCCGTACAGCAGGGGTTTGTTTTGCAGAAAACGATGCAAGTTCTCGGCAAACACGGAGAGGATAGCATCACTGGGTGTGGGTGCCGATGTATGGGCAGTAATATGTAAGTTCTTTGTCCGCCAAAACACGTGATCTGGCGGTAGCGGCTCGGTATTAAAAACATCCAATACAGCGCTACGCAGCTGACCCGATGCCAAGGCTGCTACCAAGGCGCGTTCATCAACGGCGTTGCCGCGTCCGACATTGATAAAAATTGCACCGGGGGAGAGCTGATCGAGTAATGCCGCATCAACCAATTCATCCGTTTGTGGTGTGTTAGGTAACACGCTAACCAAGTAATCAAGGCCGCGAGCAAATGCCAATCGGTCGTTTGTGGCAAAACAGCTATCAAAACCTTCTTGCGTGCGACCGTCCGAGTTTAAACCCCGACAACGTAGTTTGAAGGTACAGCTTGCGCCGGCAATGGCCGACCCGATTGAACCCGTTCCCATAATACCGAGCGTTTTGCCCGCTACTGTGCCATCGGGACCATCTAGCCACGTGGTTGCTACCCCTCGTTGAATAATCTGGCGTTCTATTGCCAATAACCAACCTATAACGAATTCACTCATCGCCTGGCCAAATACCCCTTTGAGTGCAGTGATCTGTAACTGCTCGGTGGCGAAGTTTGCAATGGCATCTACGCCTGCCCATGTACTTTGAACCCATTGGAGATTTGGACAGCTGGGTATGAAATGGATTAACTCAGCGGGCGCGCCTAGCAAAATTCTGACGGACGAAAGATCAGCCTCATTGGGTGTGCTAACAACGACAGACGGCAACTCAGGTGGGCAAACATCCAGCGCGGCCTTGGTCCAATCGCCGCTGCCCACAATCGCCAATTGAGGCGCGGCTTGGCTACCTATGATGGCGTTGAATCCGTTTGTCATGGCGTCCCGCATCTCTTGTACATTATTGATTGACTGGCAGGGTGGTGCTTACGGGTAGTGGACGATTGAATAGATACGCGATGCCTATGCCGAGCAATATCACTGGCAGTAAGGTGCTCCAGAGAACGGCTTGCCAACCAATCTGACTCAACACCGCCCCGGCCATAAGGCTGGCTAGCGCCGACGTTCCAAATACGGCGGCCTCATTCAGCCCCTGAGCACGGAAACGCTCCGAGGGCTGGTAGGTTTTAACCAATAGGGTTGTACCGCCGACAAATAAAAAGTTCCAACCGACGCCAAGTAGTATAAGCGCCCCTGTGTAATGCATGAGCTCATGGCCCAGAAGACCAACGCTTAATGTCGCCAGGTAAATGCCGATACCCCCAAGCATGAGTCGGCGCTCACCGAGGCGGCTTATCAGCACACCGGATACCAGCGATGGCAAATACATGGCGAGCACATGAGCACGAATTACACCCGCTGTGTCTGTCATGCTGTGCCCGTCCATAATGTGCATTGATACCGGTGTGGCCGTCATCACAAAGGTCATGACGCCTTGGCCGACGACTCCTGCAGCTATGGCCAATAGCAGAAGCGGTTGTGCGGTGAGCTGGCGCACGGATCGAGCTTCGCTTTGATCGAGATGTTCGTGAGAGGGTGGTTTGGTCAGTGTTAAAAGTCTCAGCAGTAAGGCGGCCACGACAAAGAGGCAGCCCGAGCTTGCCAGAGCGCCTGCAAAGCGCGTTTCAGGCCACAGCCAATCACTGCGAGCCACCAGTTCGGGTCCTATCAGCGCGCCACCTACACTCCCCAGTAAAATGATCGAAATGGCGGTACCGGCACGAGATAGCGCGACGGTCTCGGTAGCGGCAAAGCGAAACTGTTGGCTAAAGGCCAACGTGCCGCCAATAAGCAAGGTGCTCAGGCAGTAGAGCCAGAATTGCTGGACCAAAACAGCAGCGATAGCCGTCGCGCAGGCAACGGCCGCAAGTAGCGCCGCGCTGGTAAAGCCATCACGTCGGCCGAAGCGCTGCATGAGACGTGTTGCCGGCAGTGTACCCAGTGCAGTGCCCACGACGGTGAGTGATACTGGTAGCGTTGACAGCGCTCGTGACGGCGCCAGTTGTGCGCCAATAATGCCGCCCAGTGTTACGGTCATAACAGACCCCGAAACAAAAATGGTCTGGCAGACCAGCAATAGCAGCAAGTCTTTGTTCAACAGGGGAGCGGTTGCCGGGAATGACTCAGGCGCCAAATGAGACGTGGCCGTTGGGCCTTGGGACTTTGCGGTGCGCGACATTGGGTTCTCAATACAGTATCGATGGTCAACTTTACCTTGATTTACAGGCATTTGTTGCGCGACCAACGTTATACCTGCCTGCAAGACCTGTCAGACACCTCTAATGGCAGATTTTGGGTCGAAGGATTGGCCGAAAAGTGGTCAGGATCCGGTTGAAAACGTGAAATCTGGCATTTTGCCATCCGCGGGCCTTCAGACTAGGGCGCGAATATGGTAGAAAGCGCGCACCAATTGGGAAGTGTGTTGTTGAGTTGTCGGATTAGGCCGCATTGCACACTTTTTGGCGTCTTGGATGTCCCTAATCTTCTGTGTGTGTAATGAGCTAGCTGGAGCGCCTCACCGCGCATAAATCGTGGCTACATGCGTGCACAGAAGCCGCAGGTCAAGACAAGCTAAATCAAAATTTCCAACGAAATGAGTTGAGCAATGTCAGATCTATCTATTTACAGAAATATCGGTATCTTCGCCCACGTTGACGCCGGTAAAACTACGACGACCGAGCGCATCCTTAAGCTGACCGGTAAAATTCACAAGACCGGTGAGGTGCACGATGGTGCAGCCACGACCGACTTCATGGAACAGGAACAGGAGCGCGGCATTACCATTCAGTCCGCTGCCACAACCTGTTTCTGGAGAGATCACCGTCTTAACATTATCGACACTCCCGGACACGTAGATTTCACGGTCGAAGTGTATCGCTCACTAAAAGTACTCGATGGTGGCATTGGCGTTTTCTGTGGCTCGGGTGGTGTAGAACCCCAGTCCGAAACGAACTGGCGCTACGCCAATGAGTCGGAAGTGGCGCGTTTGATATTTGTGAACAAGCTTGACCGTGTTGGTGCCGACTTTTATCGCGTGGTGGATCAGGTTCGCAACGTATTGGCAGCCAACCCACTCGTTATGACCTTACCCATTGGTCGTGAAGATGAGTTTGTCGGTGTGGTCGACGTGCTCACCAAGACAGCCTACGTTTGGGACGACTCGGGTCTGCCCGAAAATTACGAAGTTGTTGATGTTCCTGCCGATATGGTAGACGACTTGAATATGTATCACGAGCAGCTCATTGAAGCGGCCGTGGAAATGGACGACGATCTTATGATGGCCTATATGGATGGTGAAGAACCCTCCATTGAGGACATCAAGCGTTGTATCCGTGAGGGAACCCGCACCCTCAAGTTTTTCCCTACGTTCTGTGGCTCGGCATTTAAAAACAAAGGTGTTCAGCTGGTGCTCGACGCGGTTGTTGATTACCTGCCCAGCCCCACAGAAGTAGATCCACAAGATTTGACCGACGAAGAGGGCAACCCCACCGGTGACAAGGCGCTTGTCAGCGTTGAGGAACCTCTACGAGCTCTGGCGTTCAAGATTATGGACGACCGCTACGGCGCGCTGACCTTCATTCGCGTGTACTCGGGCAAGATGAAGAAAGGTGACACCATCTTGAACTCGGCCACGGGTAAGACCGAGCGTATTGGTCGTATGGTTGAGATGCATGCTAACGAGCGCAACGAGATTGACTCGGTGCAAGCCGGCGACATCTTTGCGTGTGTGGGTATGAAAAACGTGCAAACGGGCCACACACTGTGTTCAGTCGATCACCCCTGCACCCTAGAGGCAATGGTCTTCCCCGATCCAGTTATCTCTATTGCGGTCGCGCCCAAGGACAAGGCGGGTACCGAGAAAATGGGTATCGCCATCGGTAAGATGATTGCCGAAGACCCATCATTCCGGGTGGAGACCGACGAAGATTCAGGCGAGACCATTCTTAAAGGAATGGGTGAGCTTCACCTCGATATTAAGATTGATATTTTGCGCCGCACCTACGGTGTTGACCTTGAAGTGGGCCAGCCACAAGTGGCCTATCGTGAAACCATCACCCAGCCGGTTGAAGACAGCTACACCCATAAGAAGCAGTCGGGTGGTTCCGGTCAGTTTGGTAAAATTGACTACCGTATTAAGCCCGGCGAACCCGGCAGTGGCTTCCAGTTCACATCGTCTGTTGTGGGCGGTAACGTACCCAAGGAATTCTTCCCAGCTATTGAGAAGGGTTTCTCGGTCATGATGGAGCAGGGCCCATTGGCGGGCTTCCCCGTGTTAGATGTAGCCGTTGAGCTGTACGACGGTGGCTTCCACGCAGTTGACTCGTCGGCCATCGCGTTTGAATTGGCGGCCAAAGGTGCGTTCCGTCAATCTATGCCCAAGGCCAGCCCACAGCTCATCGAACCCATTATGAAGGTGGATGTCTTTACACCGGAGGATAACGTGGGTGACGTGATCGGCGACTTGAACCGTCGTCGCGGTATGATCAAAGACCAAGAGCCCGGTCCTACGGGTATCCGCATTAAAGCCGATGTGCCGCTTGCCGAGATGTTTGGCTACATTGGTCACTTGCGCACTATTACTTCAGGGCGCGGTCAGTTCTCGATGGAGTTCTCACACTATTTACCTTGCCCCACCAATGTGGCGTCTGAGGTTATTGAGAAGGAAAAAGCGCGCAAGGCTGAAAAGAACTAATTCAGGCTGGTCGCATAATCGCCCGGGGGTATCATGCCTCTGGGCTTTTTTTTGTCTGAAGAGTGGTATCTGGGATTTGCCGCCGAATCGCGTATGCTTTGAGCTTTGTCGTTTTGGATTCTGCTGTGGGAAAGTTTCGCTTTCAACTGACTCAACGTGTCATTAACAAAAGCTTAGCTAGGTTGGCCGAGCGTGATGTACGTATTGCTAAGGCGCTTGAAGAGGTGGGTTATCCCAAGGAGCGTCGGCGTGCCCAAGGATTTGCAGCACTTGCTCATATTATCGTTGGTCAGCAAGTATCTACTCATGCAGCGCGTGCCATCACGGAACGTCTAATAGCCACAGTGGGTGGTGCTCTCACCCCCGAAGCCGTAAGCAACAGCGATGACGTCGCACTCAAAAGCGCGGGCTTGTCGCGTCAAAAAGTATCTTACCTGCGCTCACTGACCGCCGCGGTAAGATCGGGATCGTTGCCCGTAGACAGCTTGCACGACTTGACCGATGCCGAGGTGGTCAGTCGAATAACGGCGATAAAGGGCTTTGGTGAATGGTCGGCTCATATGTATTTAATGTTTGCGCTTGGTCGATTGGATATTTGGCCGATTGGTGACCTGGCGGTGCGCGCTGGATTTGCTCAGATCATGACTCTAGATGAGCGACCAACCCCTGCTCAGACGCGTGAGTTTGCCGAGAGCTTTTCACCATGCCGTAGTGCATTGGCATTACTTTGCTGGAAGGTGTACAGCGAGGCGCCCTTGCCATGACGGATGAGAATAGTGCGCAGGCGTGCGATGATTTTTTCATGCGGCAGGCGCTGCAGTGCGCCGAAGAAGCCTCACAGCAAGGCGAGGTACCGGTGGGTGCGGTGTTGGTGGCCCATGATGGGCAGGTCCTCGCGTGGGCCGGTAACGCTCAAATTGCAAGCTCTGACCCAACGGCTCATGCAGAGGTTGCCGTACTTCGGATGGCGGCAACGGCGCTACAAAACTACCGTTTGCCCGGTACCACGCTGTACGTCACATTAGAGCCTTGTACCATGTGTTGTGGCGCTCTTGTGCATGCCCGTGTTGCTCGTCTGGTTTTTGCAGCGCGGGAACCCAAAGCAGGTGCCGTGGTGAGTACCGCAGCACTCTTGGATAACCCTGCTCTCAACCATGCCATTCAATGGCAAGAAGGGGTTATGGCTGATGAGAGTGCCGCACTTCTTAAAGCTTTTTTCAGGGCTCGGCGAGGTCGGTAACGGTTTTGCAGGACGGCTGGTGGCTTTTTCTGCGTTGTTCGCTGGTTATTTTTGCCTCAGTCGAGCTGCAGTCTACTGACAGTAGCGCTAATTGCTTTGGCCTGCGCTGAAGTCAAATCGACAAACCGAAAACGCGTGTAAAACCTTGCCGCCTCAATCTGATTACAGGTGACCACTTCAGCTCTGACGTTCATCAATTCAGCGGTCGACGGGTCATGCCAAGAAATTTCCGCGGCCGCTCCGGGAGCCGCGGGTATAACGGTATTAAAGGCAATGCCGCCATCGCCCAGGTTGACGTTGGTCAGTGAGCGTTGCACGGCGGGGTGGCTCATGCCAGAAACAATATCGATTTTTTCGCCCAAAATCGCCAAGATATTAGCGAGGTCACTGTCGCGGTTCGTGATGTCGGTAAGCAGCCCCTGGAATTGCGTATTTAGCTCACTCAAGCGAACCTCGGCACCTGTAGGGTCGCTGTTTAAAAGGCGCCATGCCAGATCGAGAGTTGCCCCTCCTCGTCGGTGAGTACGTTGATTTCTCATACCGTGGTCCCCTCGCTCGTTATTGCGCGGCCATGATTATCCTGCCGTGGACATCCCTTCCTTTCAATCGGTCACCCACTATCCTAGATCTACATTTACCGCTTGCGCAACTGTAATAGCCTTTTCTACCGCCTGCTCTATGGAGTCACCGCTAGCTAGCGCGACCCCCATGCGTCGTTTACCTCTTACCTCAGGTTTCCCAAATAACCTCAAATCGGTATCGGGTTCAGCTAAAGCGGTATCGAGATTGGTAAAACGCACTGCATCAGACGTGCCTTCAACCAACACCACAGCAGATGCGGCAGGTCCACGCTGGCGAATCGCGGGGATGGGTAGACCTAGGAATGCGCGGACATGCAAATCAAACTCGGATAAATGCTGAGATATGAGGGTAACCATGCCGGTGTCATGAGGTCTTGGCGACACCTCGCTGAACCAAACTTCATCGCCCTTAATGAACAGTTCCACACCAAAAAGCCCCCACCCACCTAGGGCTTGGGTGACTTTGGCAGCAATTTCATGCGATTTCTCCAATGCTAAGTGACTCATCGGTTGAGGCTGCCAAGATTCACGGTAGTCGCCATCCTCTTGCCGGTGGCCAATGGGCTCACAAAAATCGATGCCGTGCTTATGTTGGACAGTGAGGAGTGTTATCTCGTAGTCAAAATCAATAAAGCCCTCAATGATGACTCGGCCTGCGCCGGCCCGGCCCCCGGATTGTGCGTAGTCCCAGGCAGCGTCTATATCATCAGCGCTCTTAATTGTGCTCTGCCCTTTCCCAGAAGAACTCATGACCGGTTTCACTACACAGGGGATGCCCACTTTCTTAACCCCGGCACAAAAGTCGTCAAAGCTATCGGCAAAATGATACGGAGATGTGGCAAGACCCAACTCCTCAGCGGCAAGGCGGCGGATGCCCTCGCGGTTCATGGTGAGTCGAGCCGCTGTTGCTTTCGGCACGATCGTAAAACCTTCCGCCTCCAATTCCACAAGTGCATCTGTAGCAATGGCTTCGATTTCAGGAACGATGAAGTCGGGCTGTTCCGCCTCGATAACCTCTCGCAGTCTTGAGGCATCGAGCATTGGAAATGTGTAACTACGATCAGCTACTTGCATAGCAGGTGCACGCGCATAGCGGTCACAGGCTATCACCTCACAACCGAGGCGCTTCAGTGCGATCACCACCTCTTTTCCCAGTTCTCCCGAGCCACACAGTAAAACTTTAGTTGCAGAGTGTGAAAATGGCGTTCCAATCGATGTCATAGCAGTCTCAGAGTGCAAGTGGTAAGGAAGGCAAGGCACTGTCAGATAGAAGCTTGCGCATATCGAGCGGCGGCTGAATCCGATTATTGGGCATTGCTGTCAATTGTAGCGCGCTGAAGTAATGGCGGATATTGTCGACGTACGTCACGGCTTCTGTCCCGCGCGCGAAACCGTAGCGTGTGGTCGGGTATATGTCGGGATTTTGTAAATCGGGTAAATGTTCGCGTACATCCTGCCAGCGGTGTGGGTCTAGACCCGAGCGCTCGGTGATTCTCCGCGCATCCTCCAGGTGCCCCATGCCTATGTTATACGCGGCTAAAGCCAGCCAGGTTCGATCGGGTTCTTCGATATCGGTTGGTAGCCGTCGGCTCAGATTTTTTAAAAATCGAGCCCCGCCGCGCAGGCTCTCTTTGGGATCAAGACGGTTGGTAACACCGAGCTCCTCAGCGGTTGACCTTGTGATCATCATCATGCCGCGTACGCCAGTGGGTGACTTGGCGCGGGGGTTCCAATGAGACTCCTGATAGGCCACTGCGGCAAGTAAGCGCCAGTCCATTTGGTACTCCCGTGCCACCGCCTCTATCAGTGGTCGCCACGTTGGCAGATCTTCGCGCACTTTTCGCTGAAACGTGAAGGAGCTAATTCGAGAGGCAAATTCAATACTGCCAAAGTGTTTGTCTTTTAAGGTTGTCAACGCGCCGTTTTGCTCGCTCTCCCTTAAGAATGTGTTGAGGTCCGCTTGCAACTCGGCTGCGCCCGGAAGATTGGGCAGATACCAAGCAATACCCGACTCCGTATCTAGTTCAAGCGCAGCAACGAGTCGCGGAAACAGTTGTTGTTGTACCTGAAATTCAACTGAGTCGATAATCGCGAGTTCAGCTTTCTCCTCGGTAACCAGTTTCATTAGCTCTAAGGTGTCGGCAGCCCGAATTTCTCGCCATGTCAAATCAGGGAGCTCCTCCCGTAATGTTGCCAGTCGTTCAACATGGCTGCTGCCTGCAAGTACTACAATATCGCGGCCCATAAGCTCGGTCAGATCTCTGGGTCTGCGCGAGCCGCTCTTGTAAATAATTAGCGGCTGCTGCGCTAGGTAGCTGTCTGTAGCCGTGAATTTTGCCGCGCGCTCGGGTGTTAACCGGAGTCCCGCTGCCGCTATATGACCTTCACCGGCGCTCAGCATGGCAATGAGCTCTTCCAGCGTGAATGCCACCTTAATGCGCAGAGATAAGCCACGTGATTGAGCATAGGCGGCGGCTAGCTCGTATTCAAAACCGGTTGGTTCGTCACCGTCAAAATAATAGGTGGTGGGGCTGTTGCGCGTGAGTATGACAAACTCGTCGCCCGGCTCGAGCGGGTGCAATGACCGCTGGTCACTACAGCTACTCAGCACAACTACAGCCACGACCCAACTAAACGCGGCAAGCCAGGATCGACCGATCACAGGTGAACTACCCAGATTTCACAGTTAATCACCCTGTAGCCCACGGTCTGGGACGGGTATAATGTGCGCTCAATTTTCGGAACCCTTGCCATGCTCGTTCTTCCTGGCCACGCCGCCCTCAGTTTACCCCGTTTTACGGCAATGCAAGACCGTCTAGCGTCGATTCATCCTGGTATTACCCTGCGCCAGGCCGTGTACTTTTACGCCATTGATGCCAGTCCGGTAATTGATGTCGAAAGGCTGGCCCGATTACTGATCCCGGGAACCGCCACAGTGGAGCCGAATATTGCAGAGGCGCCTGCCTACTTTGTGGTGCCACGCTTGGGAACCATCTCACCCTGGTCGTCAAAAGCGACCGACATAGCTCACAATTGCGGGTTCGCAGGGGTCAGCCGCATTGAGCGCGGTGTGCGCTATGGCATTGACGGCGTCGATGGGCTTGAGAGATCCGTACAAGAGCGTGTTTTTGCTGTTTTGCATGACCGCATGGTTGAGTCCGTGCTCGAGCATGAAGCCCAACTAAACGCATTGTTTCAGCAGGCGCAAGCAGAGAGTTTTACAACAGTTCCAGTCCTTGCGGGCGGTAAACAAGCACTGGAAACGGCTAACGTGGACTTAGGTCTGGCTCTTGCCGACGATGAGATAGATTACCTCACTCAGGCCTTCATCGAACTTGGACGTGATCCCTCAGACGTTGAGCTTATGATGTTTGCTCAGGCCAATTCTGAGCATTGTAGACATAAAATTTTCAATGCGAGTTGGACAATTGATGGTGAGGACCGTGAGCATTCATTGTTCGCCATGATCCGTAATACCTTTGCGCAGGGCGGTGAAAACGTGCTCTCTGCTTATTCTGACAACGCCGCTGTTGTCGTTGGGCATGAGGCGGGGCGTTTTTATCCCGAATCTGTCAGTGCTGAGTACAGCTACCATCAAGAACCTATTCACTTGCTGATGAAGGTTGAAACTCACAACCACCCGACAGCCATTGCGCCTTTTGCGGGTGCGGGTACAGGGTCAGGCGGCGAGATTCGCGACGAGGGAGCCGTGGGGCGCGGTTCTCGACCGAAAGCCGGCTTAGTAGGTTTCTCGGTTTCGCATTTAACCATTCCCGGGGTCGATCAGCCTTGGCTTATTGATTACGGCAAGCCCGAACGTATTGTGACGCCGTTACAAATCATGCTTGAAGGCCCCATAGGTGCGGCGGCTTTTAATAATGAGTTCGGCCGTCCTAATTTAGCGGGCTACTTTAGAAACTATGAGCAGCATACAGCAGATGGAGTCAGGGGCTACCACAAACCCATCATGATAGCTGGCGGATACGGCAATATTCGCGCAGAACACGTCGCTAAAGGTGATTTCAAGGCGGGTGCCAAGCTCATTGTGCTGGGTGGGCCGGCTATGTTGATTGGTTTGGGCGGTGGGGCGGCCTCGTCTATGGCCAGTGGCGACAGCGCAGAGGAGTTAGATTTTGCCTCGGTCCAGCGCCAAAATCCGGAGATTGAGCGTCGTTGTCAGGAGGTGATTGATCGCTGCTGGGCACTTGGTGAGGCTAACCCTATTGCATTTATTCACGATGTAGGTGCTGGCGGCTTGAGTAATGCCTTGCCCGAACTTGCCAAAGATGGCGGTCGCGGTGGGGTCTTTGCGTTGCGCAGTATTCCCAATGATGAGCCGGGAATGAGCCCACTGGAAATTTGGTGTAACGAAGCCCAAGAGCGCTATGTGCTGGCCGTGGAGCCGGAGCACCTTGATACCTTCTCGGCTATCTGTCGTCGAGAGCGCTGCCCTTTTGCCGTTGTTGGTGAGGCCACTGACCAGCTGCATTTACAGCTTACCGATAGTCAGTTTGGCAACAATCCTGTGGATTTACCCATGTCACTGCTGTTTGGAAAGCCGCCCAAGATGCATCGCAATGCCAAACACGGTTTACCACCTGTGGATGACTTCACGGCCGACTTGCCCGTTGCCGAGTGTCTTGAGCGGGTGCTGACTTTCCCAGCGGTGGGTAGTAAAAGTTTTCTTATTACCATTGGCGATCGCTCGGTGACGGGTATGGTGGCGAGGGATCAAATGGTCGGTCCATGGCAGGTTCCCGTGGCCGACTGTGCAGTGACCACGGTATCTCTCGATTCACATCTGGGTGAGGCCATGAGTATGGGCGAGCGTACGCCCCTTGCTGTGCTTGATGGGCCCGCTTCTGCACGGATTGCTATCGCAGAGGCGATTACCAACCTTCTGGCAGCGCCGGTTGCTCAACTGGCTGATATTCGACTCTCGGCTAACTGGATGTGTGCTGCTGGCCACGGTGACAATGACGCTGTGCTATACGATACCGTTAAAACCGTGGGGATGGAGTTTTGTCCGGCACTGGGTATTACCGTGCCAGTCGGAAAGGACTCTATGTCTATGCGGACGGCCTGGGAAGAAAAAGGCGAACAAAAATCGGTCACCGCACCGGTATCCCTTGTGGTATCAGCGTTTGCACCCGTGGGCGATGTGCGCGACACCCTAACCCCACAGTTACGGCTAGATGAGGACTCTACGCTCGTGCTCATTGATTTGGGTCGCGGTAAAAACCGGCTGGGTGGTTCGGTGCTCGCCCAGTGTTGGGGTAAGTTAGGCTCAGAGGTGCCTGATGTCAGTGCTGACGATGTTCGTGCACTGTTCGATCTAGTGACAGCGGCGCGTTCGCGTGGTTTGCTCAAGGCCTATCATGACCGTTCCGACGGTGGTTTGCTTGTGACTCTATTGGAGATGGCATTTGCGGCTCGCTGTGGCTTGACGGTAGACATTGCGAGTGATGGGGCCGATGCCATTGCTGAGCTGTTTGCCGAGGAAATTGGCGCGGTCGTTCAAGTAGCTGCCAGTCGCTTACACGAACTGCAAACGTTAGCCAGTGACTACGGTTTGCGCGACTGCTTAAAGGTGGTTGCAACACCGCGATTAGATGAGCGCATCGTCGTTAGTACACCAAAGTTTGAGCTCGTTGACAGTCGCCGTGGTGCGCTGCAACAAATGTGGTCGCGGGTCAGTCATGGCATTGCTCGCTTACGCGATAACACCGAGTGCGCCGATCAGGAGTATGACGCCATTGTAGCCAGTGACCCCGGTCTGTCAGCCAACTTGACCTTCAAGTGCGATGAGGATACCGCCGCTCCAATGATCGCCACGGGAGTACGACCAAGGGTGGCCATTTTGCGCGAGCAGGGTGTCAACGGGCAGCTGGAGATGGCCGCCGCCTTTGATCGGGCTGGCTTTACCGCTGTCGATGTACACATGAGTGATTTATTAGCGGGCGAGACAAGTTTGAGTGGTTTTCATGGTCTCGCTGCGTGTGGTGGCTTTTCTTATGGCGATGTATTGGGTGCGGGCGAAGGTTGGGCTAAGAGTATATTGTTCCACGAGGAGGTTCGCGCTCAGTTTAGTGCCTATTTCAATCGTGCCGATACCTTTGCATTAGGTGTGTGTAATGGCTGTCAGATGTTGTCTGCGTTACAGGAACTTATTCCAGGCGCTAATCATTGGCCACGTTTTGCAAAAAATACCTCTGAACAATACGAGGCTCGCTTAGCGCTTGTCCGTGTTGAGCCAAGCCCATCAATTATGATGTCTGGCATGGTTGGATCTCATTTGCCGATTGTAGTTGCCCATGGCGAAGGGCGCGCGCAGTTTGAGTCGAACGCAGCACTGGAGACGGCCGATCAGTCAGGTACGGTTGCACTGCGTTACTTAGCCAACGACCTTTCCGTGGCTCAGCAGTACCCCGCTAATCCTAATGGTTCGCCGGCAGGTATGGCAGGTCTATGCAGTAACGATGGCCGGGTTACGATTATGATGCCTCATCCCGAACGCGTTTATCGTGCCTCGCAGCTGTCGTGGGCGCCCGAGGATTGGCGGGAAGATTCTGGTTGGATGCGTTTATTTAGGAATGCAAGGGTATGGCTAGGTTGATGTGAGGTTCTGCAAATAGCACGTAAACAGGCTCTGCAAAGGCCGGGGCTGTAAATGATGCGCGTCAGCCGCTACACTCCGCGCCTGCTTATCATTTTCGCTCGGCACGCTTGTTGTCGGGCCTCAACGTACAGAGTTTCTAATGCTCAATCGTTATCCAATTTGGAAGAATTTATTCATTGTTGCGGTGGTTGCATTTGGTTTTTATTACGCAGCTCCCAATCTTTATACACCCGATCCGGCGTTGCAAATAGGCGGCGCGTCTGGATCTCAAGCGATCACACAAGCGTCGCTTGAGCGCGCAGGGCAAGCGTTAAAGAGCGAAGGCATTGATTTCTTTGGCGAGGAGCTACAGGAAGGTGGCAAAACGGCTTTGCTGCGTCTACGCGATCGCGAGCAACAGTTGCGGGCTCAGGCCATCGTGGCCCGAGAACTGGGAGACGATTTCATTGTTGCGCTGAATCTGGCGCCAACCACACCCGATTGGCTTGCTGATGGTGGTGCACAACCCATGAAATTGGGTCTGGATCTGTCGGGGGGCGTGCACTTTAAGTTAGAAGTGGATGTGGACGCAGCTACCCAGCGGCGCATCGAAATGTATGAGGCCGGTATTAAGCGCGGCCTCAGAGAGGAGCGGATCCGCGGGATGGTTGCTCTCGATGGCACGCAAGTCGTTTTACGTTTTAGAGATGAAGCGTCACGCGAGGCGGCGAGACGCGTGGTTTACGACCTTTATCCTGAACTGCTCCTCGATCGAGTTGATGAAGAGAGCAGTTGGCTGTTATTTGCACAGCTGACGGAGCAAACCATTGCTGAAGTCATCGACTATGCCGTGTCGCAAAATCTGACAACTATTCGCAATCGTGTGAATGAATTGGGTGTATCTGAGCCCTTGGTTCAGCGTCAAGGGTCCAACCGTATTGTTGTTGAGTTGCCCGGTATACAAGATACCGCTGAAGCCAAACGTATATTGGGCAAGGTTGCCAATCTTGAGTTTCGTCTTGTCGCACAGACCAATGCGCCAGTGACAGACAAGCAAAAATTTGAATATCGCGATGAGAGCAGAGCAGGGATGACTGAATGGCTCGAGCGCGATGTCATTATTAGTGGCGAGCGGGTTTCGGGTGCCAATGCCAGTTTTGATCAAAATGGTCAGCCCGCGGTATTGATAAACCTCGATAGCGAGGGTGGCATGCTCATGTCCAGAGCTACGCGCAACAATATTAAGCGCCGCATGGGTGTGCTTTTTATTGAACGCAAATATCGAACCCGCTATCAGCGCGATGAGCAAGGCGTGGAGGCAGCTATTCGTGTGCCTTACGACGAGAAGAAACTACTCACAGCCCCCGTTATTCAATCAGCACTTGGTGCACAGTTTCAAATAACGGGACTCGATAGTCCCGCAGAGGCATCCGAGCTTGCCCTCATGCTGCGAGCAGGTGCGCTTGCGGCTCCCATTAATTTTGTCGAGGAGCGCACTGTAGGCCCCTCCTTGGGTGCGGAGAATATCGCTTTAGGCGTGAAATCGGTGCAGATAGGTCTAGGCCTAGTTGTGTTATTCATGGTGCTGTACTACCGCGTTTTTGGTGTGGCGGCAGTCGTTGCTCTATCCGTTAACTTGGTTCTATTAGTAGCACTTATGTCGTTGCTGGGAGCCACGCTCACTCTCCCGGGTATAGCGGGGATTGTGCTCACTGTGGGCATGGCGGTCGACGCAAATGTGTTGATCTTTGCTCGGATTCGAGAGGAGCTGGCCAATCGAATCTCGCCCCAGATGGCGATTCATGCCGGCTTCGAGCGCGCAGTGGCCACAATTTTAGATGCCAATATCACTACCCTTATTGTGGCGATTATTTTGTATGCAGTGGGCACTGGCCCCATTAAAGGATTCGCGGTGACCTTGTCCCTCGGTATCTTAACGTCAATGTTCACCGCGATTTTGGGAACGCGCGCACTGATCAATTTCATTTATGGTGGGCGCCGCGTCGATAGCCTGTCGATTGGCCGATTACCCAAGCCGGTTGATGGCCTAATTGTTGATCGCCAAGCTGTTGAGGGAGAATCAGCATGAATATTTTACCCTTCATGAAATGGCGCTCCATCGCTGCGCTCTTCTCTGGCTTAGCGATGGTGGTTGCGTTGGCAAGTCTATTCGTTCAGCAGCTCAACTGGGGTTTGGACTTCACCGGTGGCACGCTGGTTGAGGTGGAATACGGCGATACGGCTGATCTCAATGCTATCCGCTCTACTCTCGATTCACAGGGCTACGCTGGTGCGGTTGTAGTGAGTTTTGGTACCGACCGCGATGTTCTGGTTCGGCTGCCACAGGGTTTTTCCGACGAAGACGGTGTGACAATGGTGGACGTGCTACGTGACGCCTCCCCAACCGAGATTGAATTGCGACGGATTGAGTTTGTTGGTCCTCAAGTGGGTGATGAGCTCCGCGAGCAGGGCGGGCTAGCCATGCTGTTGGCATTGGGCCTGGTTATGCTTTACGTGGGTTTCCGTTTCCAATTTAAGTTCGCGGTGGGGGCGGTAGTCGCTTTGGCACACGATGTGCTCTTTGTGCTTGGGTTCTTCTCACTCGCCGGTATCGAGTTTGACTTAACGGTATTGGCTGCGCTATTGGCGGTGATTGGCTACTCACTTAATGACACCATTGTTGTGGCTGATCGAATTCGTGAGAACTTTCGCAAGTTGCGCCGAATTGCCCCCATTGAGGTTATTAATGTTTCGCTCACTGAAACACTAGGGCGCACTCTAGTAACGTCGTTAACCACGTTGCTGGTACTGTTAGCGCTGGCGCTATTTGGCGGTGAAATGATTCATGGGTTTGCGCTGGCGCTTTTGGTTGGCGTGGCCGTGGGCACCTATTCTTCCATTTATGTGTCGGCAACGACATTGCTTGCCATGGGTGTGTCGAAGGAGGATGTAGCAATACCCATTAAAGAAGGGGTAGAGAGTGACGAATTACAGCCCTGAGGCGCGCTGTGCTATCGGGGATGTGGGCGCGGTTCGCTAGGCCAGTTTTGCGCCTGCTGTTTGTAAAACGTGTTTGAAAATCTTGGGTGTTCCGCACACCACATTGCCTGAACTCATATAGTTTTCGGCACCATTGAAATCGGCAACTAACCCTCCAGCTTCTTTAATGAGCAGAACGCCCGCAGCTAAATCCCAAGGCTTTAAACCTATTTCCCAAAAGCCATCCAGGCGACCGGCTGCTACATAAGCCAGATCTAACGTGGCAGCACCGGCACGCCGAATACCCATGCACTGGCCTGCTAGCGTCGCCATGGTCTCCGCGTAAGCGGGAAGTTTGTCTTGTTGGTGGCCGAGAAAGGGTGTTCCTGTGCCTAGCAGCGCAGAGCGCATTTCGATGACAGGGCTCACCCGAATGCGATGGCCATTAAGCTGTGCTCCTCGACCCTTCGAGGCAATAAACTCTTCACGGCGCACGGGGTCTACAACAACGGCGTGCTCGAGTTTTCCGCCTTTCATACAGGCAATCGATACTGCATAGTGTGGGATACCGCGCATAAAGTTGCTGGTCCCATCAAGAGGGTCGATGTACCACGTGTACTCGGCATTATCGGCACCGGTCAGGCCGCTTTCCTCACAATGGAAGGCATGATCGGGATAAGCTTTCTGCAAGTGATACAGAATTTCCTTTTCCGAGGCAATATCAACCTCGGTTACAAAATCGGCGGCCCCTTTTGCGCGGTGGCCGACGCGATCGAGTTCATCAGAGGCTCGCACAATTAGATCGCCTGCCTTGCGCGCGGCACGAAGGGCTATGGTCGTCATTGGCTCCATGTGATTCTCCTCAGATGGACAGCTGCTTACTTGCCGGCTAAGCCTCTAGAAAGGATGCCGTGCTGCGGGCGCGCATCATAACAGGGTCCGACGCAAGACATAACGTGCTTTGTTACACTTCATCGCTAATTAGCAGGATTTAACCATGGACTCAGGCGCGATTCAGATTGTTTTAGTGCATACCACGCATGCTGGAAATATTGGCGGGGTCGCGCGCGCCATGAAAAATATGGGTTTGACCCACCTAACCCTGGTCAAACCCAAAGAATATCCGTCGCCAGAAGCCGAGTGGCGCGCCGCATCCGCTCTCGATATTCTTCAAAATGCGCGTGTTGTAAATACCGTGGAGGAGGCCATTGCCGGGTGTCAGTTTGTTGTTGGAACGAGTGCCCGGGAACGGCGTATCCCATGGCCCATACAAGATGCGCGCCACTGTGCAGAGCGTGTCGTGGACCATGTTCAGCACGCAGAGCAGGTAGCCATTTTGTTTGGTCGTGAGGATCGTGGTTTGCTTAATGAAGAACTGCAGCTGTGCAATTTGCATTGTCACATACCCACACACGAGGCCTATCCCTCACTCAATCTTGCTATGGCAGTACAAATTGTCAGTTACGAGGTGCGCATGGCACAGTTGAGTGACAGCCTGCCTAGTCACCCAGACGAACAGTGGGATACACCGTTTGCCACGGCCGACGATATGGCACGTTTTTACGAACATCTAGAGCAGACATTAATCGATATCCAGTTTTTGGATCCAAAAGCTCCCAAACAATTGATGCGCCGTCTGCGTCGCTTGTACAACCGTGTGCGCCTTGACGAAATGGAGCTTAATATTTTGCGCGGCATGCTCATGGAAACCCAAAAGCGGCTGTGGGAGCGGCGCTAGCGTGGTTTTTGCGTTTTGCGGAGCCGCTGACTTGAGCGCCCCTAGCGCCATTTGCGATACTCAGGGTGTTGTTAGCGAATAGGCGCGCAGGCGCGCTCCTTGACTCCCTGGTGCCGCTAGCATCACAAACTCAGCAACACACAATGAGACTGTTATAAGTCATGCCTATCTATCTCGACTACTTGTCAACTACACCCTGCGATCCCAAGGTTGTCGATGCCATGACTGCATGCTTATTACCGGAGGGCAATTTTGGTAACCCGGCCTCTCGCTCGCACCTCTTTGGTTGGCGCGCCGAAGAGGCCGTTGAGGTAGCGCGTGGACAGGTGGCTGATCTCATCGGTGCCCAATCGCGAGAGATTGTTTGGACATCGGGCGCTACCGAGTCAGATAATTTGGCGATTAAGGGAGCCGTGCATCGCTATGCCGACAGAGGTCGTCACATTGTTACCTCTGCCATTGAACACAAGGCTGTGCTCGATAGCTGTGCTCAGCTTGAGTTAGAAGGCTTTGAGGTTACGTATTTATCACCCACGCCATCTGGAATAATTACTCCGGAGGCTGTTGCTGCCGCGATTCGTGAAGACACGGTATTGGTAAGCATCATGCACGTAAATAATGAATTAGGTGTTATCAATGATGTTGCCGCCATAGGCGCAGTTTGCCAAACCCATCAGGCTTTATTTCATGTTGATGCTGCCCAGAGTGCCGGTAAGATTGCGATCGATGTGAATGCTATGCATATCGACTTATTGTCGATGTCTGCCCATAAGCTCTATGGGCCGAAAGGGGTAGGTGCGCTCTATGTGCGGCGTAACCCCCGGATACAACTTGAAGCGCAGATCCACGGTGGTGGCCATGAGCAGGGTCTCAGGTCTGGCACCTTAGCCACACATCAATTGGTGGGCATGGGCTGTGCCGCCGAGTTGGCAGCAACAACCATGGTAGATGAGGCAGCGCGCATTAGTCAGCTTCGCGATCGACTTTGGGCGGGTCTTGAGGGGTTGCCCGCCGTGGCAGTGAACGGCGACCTTGCACGGCAGATACCCGGTGCTCTAAATGTGCGATTTGGCTATGTCGAGGGAGAGGCCTTGTTAATGTCTTTGTCAAATCTCGCGCTATCAACCGGATCGGCTTGTACATCGGCTAGCCTCGAGCCCTCTTATGTGCTCAAGGCCATTGGGTTGAGTGATGAATTAGCCCACAGTTCGCTACGCTTTTGCGTTGGCCGTTTTACCACTGAAGCAGAGATCGACACCGCGATTGCTGACACTCGACAGGCGCTGCAACGCTTGCGTGATCTCTCGCCTCAATGGCGAGCTGACTTTTCAAAGCAGTCGGAATAAGCGCACAGCGCTGGCAGCAGATCTGTTGGGCAGCTTGTGACCTATTACCTACTAGCGCGCTAGCTGTTATCAGCGGCGCTAAAAGGCCGTATAATCCGCGCCCCTAAAGCCGCGGTCTTTGCCGCACTGTTATCACTTATTAAATCCTGGAGATTTCCATGGCTGTTGAGCGCACTCTTTCTATCGTTAAGCCCGATGCCGTAGGCAAAAATGTGATTGGCGAGATTTATTCGCGTTTCGAAAAAGCCGGCCTGCGCGTGGTGGCTGCAAAGATGCTGCATTTGTCCGATCAGGTTGCGGGCGGCTTCTACGCCGAACACAGGGAGCGTCCATTCTTTGCAGACTTAGTTAAGTTTATGACCTCGGGGCCCATCATGGTGCAGGTGCTGGAGGGCGAGGGCGCTATCGTTAAAAATCGCGAGTTGATGGGCGCTACTAACCCTCAGGAAGCTGCTGCGGGCACCATCCGAGCTGATTTTGCCGAAACCATCGACGCCAATGCAGTCCACGGATCGGATTCGCCAGAGTCAGCAGCGAGAGAAGTTGCCTACTTCTTCGCTGCAAGCGAAATTTGCGGCCGTTAAGAAGCGGGTGGCAGCACTGGCCTCGTGCTAGATGCGCCAAAAGTATGTCAGACGCCGTAATCGCCAGCTCAGCGCCCTCGCCAAGGGTTAACTTGTTGGGTCTGTCACGGGCTCAAATGGAGACTTTTTTCGAGAATCTTGGTGAGAAGAAGTTTCGAGCTCAACAGGTTCTGAAATGGATACACCATCAAGGCGTCCGTGATTTTGGGCAGATGACTAATCTGGGCAAGGCACTGCGTGAACGCTTGGCAGCTGTCGCGGAGATTTGCCCACCTACCATTGCGGAACAGCACGACTCGGCAGATGGAACACGTAAGTGGGCCATTCGAGTGAAAGGCGGAAGCCTGGTCGAGGCGGTCCTGATTCCCGATGGAGACCGCGCAACGTTGTGCGTGTCGTCACAGGTGGGCTGTAGTCTTGACTGCAAATTTTGCTCTACCGGTAAACAGGGCTTTCAACGTGATTTGACAGCCGCCGAGATCATCGGTCAGGTCTGGTTGGCGATAGACTCCTACGACGCCTGGCAACCGGGAAAAGGTCGTGTTGTGACTAATGTTGTGATGATGGGTATGGGTGAGCCCCTGCTCAACTTCGACAATGTCGTCAACGCCATGAGCTTAATGACTGACGATCTGGCCTATGGCTTATCAAAGCGCAAGGTGACCCTCAGTACCTCTGGTGTGGTTCCGGCCCTTGACCGTTTGGCGGACTTTTCCGATGTGAGCCTGGCCATTTCCTTGCATGCACCCAATGATGCAATTCGCAGTCAAATTGTTCCTATAAACAAGCGCTATCCTATTGCTGATCTATTGGCGAGCGGACGTCGTTACTTGGATGCACAACCTGACAAAAAGCGGGTTGTAACCATTGAGTACACCCTTTTAGCCGGTATTAATGACCAGGTAGAGCACGCCCGCGAGTTGGCAGTGTTGCTTAAAAACTATCCCTGTAAGATTAATTTGATTCCCTTCAATAGCTTTCCGAATTCGGGCTTTGAGCGCCCGAGTGGCAATGCGGTCAGCCGGTTCTGGCAGGTGTTGATTGACGCAGGCTTCGTGGTCACCGTGCGCACTACGCGTGGCGACGACATTGATGCGGCGTGCGGTCAACTGGTTGGTGATGTGGTTGATCGGACCCGCCGAGCCGAGCGATACCGCGAGCAGTATGCTTCGGAGCTGATACCATGAAAAAAATACGTCTCCCGATACTGCTAATTTTGCTTCTGGGGATGCCAGCCTGTGTTACTGAGACCACAGGTGGTGCGCAATTGGAAGCCAATCCTGCTGCGGCGCTGAGTCGGCGCGTTGAATTAGCGAGACAGTATATTGGCCGCGGTGACTGGGAAAATGCAAAGCGCAACTTGGAGATTGCCGCTAGCATCGATGATAACAGTGCCGAGGTTTACGAGGCATTTGCCTTGGTCTACTTGAGTACCGGTGAGAATGAGCTGGCCGAGAAAAACTTTGAGCGTGCCCTACGTATAGAGCCGTCGTTTTCACGCGCTAGAAACAATTACGCTGCATTCTTGTTCTCACAGGGCCGTTTTGAAGATGCAGAGCCGCAATTTGCCCGTGTGACAGAGGACTCGCTGTACAGCGGTCGACCGTTGGCATTCATTAACCTGGGTCTCAGTCGATTGCAGCTCAATAATGCAGCCGGTGCTGAGGCGGCATTTGCACGGGCGCTCCGTATGGACCGCGCCAACTCACTGGCATTGTTAGAAATGGGTTATTTGAAGTTACGTTCAGGTGACCTGGTCGCTGCACAGCAGTATTACGGCCTCTACAAAACCGCGGTGAGACGCCAGCCACCGCGTGGGTTGATCCTTGGTTTAGAGATTGCCCGCGCCAAAGGCGATAAAGATGCCATTAGCAGCTTCGAGCTCGCGTTAGAGAACCTCTATCCAGACTCTCGCGATTACCAGCGCTATTTGCGAAGCCGCGATCTTTAGGTTAATCCATGGTGAGCTTGCGCAATTCTCGCGCTACAATGCGACAAAAGTCAGACAAGAGGCCGTGCTGATGCATCAAGAGTCACCAATTAAACGACGCGTAAGCCGCCAGATTAGGGTGGGTACTGTCAGTGTGGGGGGAACCGCGCCCATTGCTGTGCAAAGCATGACCAACACTGAAACCTGCGATGTCGAGGCCACGGTTGGGCAAGTGCAAGCTATCGCAGAGGCTGGCGCCGATATTGTACGTATTTCGGTGCCAAGTATGGATGCTGCAGAGGCCTTCAAGGCCATTCGAGCGCGCGTAGGCGTACCGTTGGTGGCGGATATCCACTTTGATCACAACATCGCGCTGAAAGTGGCAGAGTACGGGGTTGATTGCTTGCGAATTAACCCCGGTAACATTGGTAAAGAGCAGAAAGTTAAAGAAGTGATTGCTGCCTGCCGGGATCGCGGTATCCCCATTCGCATTGGTGTTAATGCAGGGTCACTGGGGAAAGAATTGTTGCGCAAGTATCCAGAGCCCACAGCCGAGGCTTTGGTTGAGTCGGCACTACGCAATGTCGATATCCTCGATAGACACAATTACCCCGATTTTAAGGTCAGTGTTAAAGCCTCCGACGTGTTTATGGCTGTGGCCGCCTACCGGCAACTCGCTACCCAGATAGAGCAACCGTTGCATTTAGGTATCACCGAAGCAGGTGGATTACGCGGCGGTACGGTTAAGTCCGCTGTGGGCTTGGGCATGTTACTGATGGAAGGCATTGGCGACACCCTACGCGTATCGCTGGCGGCAGATCCTGTCGAGGAGGTAAAAGTAGGTTTTGAAATTCTTAAAAGCCTGAAGCTGCGTGCTAACGGCATTAACTTTATTGCTTGCCCCAGTTGCTCACGGCAGAATTTTGACGTTATCGGCACGATGAGCGCGCTAGAGCAGCGACTTGAAGATATTCGCACGCCCATGGATGTTGCCGTGATTGGCTGCATCGTTAATGGGCCAGGTGAAGCGCGCGAGGCCGATGTGGGCTTGACAGGCGCTGACCCCAATAATTTGATCTACATTGGCGGTGAACCAGACCACAAAGTGAGCAACAAAGACTTTGTAGACCACCTTGAGCAAGTGATTCGTAAGCGTGCCCAACAGCTTGAGGCTCAGCGCAGCGAAGCAGAGGCTAATCTCATTGCTCGCAGTTAACCACTAACGGACAGACTATGACTGATTACCGTGCTGTGCGGGGGATGGTTGATATCCTCCCGGCAGACAGCAACCGCTGGCAATCCGTGGAGACGGCCGTGCGGGATCCGCTAACCGCCTATGGCTATCGAGAGATCCGTCTACCGGTGATTGAGTCGACGCAGCTCTTTGCGCGATCCATTGGCGAAGTGACGGATATCGTTGAAAAAGAAATGTACACGTTTGCCGATCGCAATGGTGACAGCATGTCATTGCGTCCTGAAGGTACAGCGGGTTGTGTTCGCGCGGCTGTCCAGCACAACCTTATCGCAACGCCGCAAAAACTTTGGTACATGGGGCCCATGTTCCGCTATGAGCGTCCCCAGAAGGGACGGCAGCGTCAATTTCACCAGCTTGGTGTAGAGTCTTTCGGCGTAGCGAGCCCCGATCTTGATGCAGAGCTTCTGTTGTTGTGTCGCGCGCTATGGCAAACACTGGGTGTTGCTGACGCGCTCACTCTAGAAATTAACTCGATTGGTAGTGCGCAATCGCGCAAGCGTTACCGCGAAGCGCTGGTAGACTTTTTGACGGCGCGCAAAGGTAGGCTCGACGAAGACAGCCTACGTCGTCTCGATAGCAATCCGCTAAGAATTCTTGACAGTAAAAATGCCGATACTCAGGCACTTTTGGCCGACGCACCACAAATGTTGGATTATCTTGATGACGAGTCTGCAGCTGATTTTCAACGGCTACTCGCTATGCTGGATGCAGCAGAGTTACCTTATGTGGTGAATCAGCGTTTGGTGCGAGGTCTGGATTATTACAATAAGACAGTATTTGAATGGACCACCACGGCATTGGGGGCTCAGGGAACGGTTTGTGGCGGTGGTCGTTATGATGGATTGGTCGCTCAATTCGGTGGTCGTGATACGCCGGCAGCGGGATTTGCGGTGGGGCTGGAGCGGTTGCTGTTGCTGCATGAAGCGCTTTGTCCCATGGCTGAGCCGCAGGTGGATATCTATGTGGTGAGTGCCGATGCACGAGCGTTTACTCATGGGCTCTCGCGTGTCGAACAATTACGAAGGCAGTTACCCCACACGGTGATTCAAATGCACTTGGGTGGTGGTAGTTTCAAAAGCCAATTTAAACGAGCCGATAAAAGTGGTGCACGTTTGGCACTGATTTACGGTGAATCAGAGGTCGCTGATAACACAGTAACCGTGAAAATTTTGCGGGGTGAAGGGCAGCAAGTGACACTAGCCGAAAGTACGCTTGCACAACATCTTGTAGCAACGCTGGGATTAAACAAGGAATAAGCGCGATGGCAGATCATCTGGAAGACGACGAGCAGGTCGAAGCACTCAAACGTTGGTGGGCGGAGAACGGTCGGAGCACGATATTTGCCGTGGTTTTAGCCGTCGGTGGTACCGTAGGTTGGCAGCAATACCAGCTGTGGACGGACAGCCAAACAGCCAGTGCTGCTGATGCCTGGGCGAGCGCGCAGGCTCAGCTTGGTAGTGAAGATGCTAGACAGCGGGAACAGGGTGAGGCAGCGGCCCAGGCCATCATCAGCGAATTCAGTGACAGCACTTATGCACTTTTTGCTGGGCTGCAGTTAGCAAAAATGGCTGTTGAAGAAGGTGAGCTCACGGTAGCGGAAACCTATCTACGCGATGCGCTCGTTATAGCCGATCCGGAGTCGGAGTTGGGTCAGTTGGTGCAATTGCGTCTCGCTCGCGTGCTGGCCGCTAATGGCGATGAGGCGGCGGCATTGGCTATTCTCTCCCAGTCTGGAGAGACGATGCCCGTGGCCTTTGCAACCGCGAGAGGTGATATTCACTTAGCTGCAGGACGTCAGCAAGAAGCACTTTCAGCTTATTTAGATGCCCGTGCGGCGAGTCTTGCTATGGGTAATCCACCGGGGCTACTCGACACAAAAATAACGAGTTTGGAATCGCGACTTAGCGCGCAGGAGCAGTCTTCATGAGTTTATCTCGATGGTTGGGTACTGCATGTGTGTTACTCACCTTGGCAGGTTGCGAAACGATCGGAGGCTTCTTTGACGATGATGATTACGATCCAACACAACCCGTAGAGTTGGTCGATATTGACGAGTCGGTAGGACTGAAAAAGCGTTGGTCTCGCTCGATCGGTGATGGTCAGGGCGATGGTTTTTATCGTCTCAACCCCGTGTTGGCTGACGGCATTATCTACGCCGCTTCCGCTGACGGCGAAATAGCAGCCTTTGATGCACAGTCAGGCCGTGAGCGCTGGTCGGTGGAACTTGATTTGCCAATCAGTGGAGGCGTTGGGAAATACCGCGACGCACTTTTCGTGGGTGGAGCAGACGGTCTTGTTATCAAGCTGAGCGCCGGTGATGGCAGCGAACTCTGGCGGACTACGGTGAGTGGCGAGGTTCTAGCGGCGCCGCAGGCTGATGGCAACGTTGTTGTCGCCCAGGCTTACGATGGGAAGCTCATGGGCTTCGATTTTGAGACGGGTGAGAAACTTTGGACGTATACCAATGATGTGCCCGTATTGACCCTGCGTGGTACGTCTACCCCCATTATTTATAACGATATCGCCATCGCGGCCTTTGCCGACGGCAAAGTCATCGCTGTCGCATTGGCCAGCGGCAGCGTGGTGTGGGAGGCTAGGGTTGCTATTGCTCAAGGACGCTCGGAGATAGAGCGTATTGTGGATATCGATGGAACCATGGCTACCCAAGGGGCCGAGCTTTACGTAGCAAGTTATCAAGGCCGAATAGTGGCGCTTGAAATGCGTGCCGGCCGCAAACTTTGGCAGCGCAATGTGTCAGCCGTCTCTGGTGTATCGGTGGGCTTTGGTAATGTCTATGTGGCCGATGAAGATGGAACCGTAAGCGCCTTCTTACGAAATGGTCAGGGCGTGCGCTGGCAAAACATCGATTTAGGCTATCGCGAATTATCAAGGCCTACGCCAGTCAGTAGCTATGTTGCGGTGACAGATTTCGAGGGTTATCTGCATTTGCTGTCGCAAGTTGATGGCGTGATTGTTGGACGGGCTCGGCCTGATAGTGATGGCGCGCGGGCTGACATGATTGCCAGTGGCAATGTGCTCTATGTATATGGCAACAGCGGCGACTTGGTGGCCTATGATGTCGAGGCAGGCAATTAAACTGTGACAGCCGTCATCGCCCTCGTGGGGCGTCCTAACGTTGGTAAGTCGACGCTTTTCAATCAGCTGACACGAACACGAGATGCACTGGTTGCGGATTACGCGGGTCTTACTCGGGATCGCAAATATGGCGACGGGAAGTTGGGTGATCGACCCTATATTGCCATTGATACGGGTGGCATTACCGGTGATGAGGCGGGCATCGATGCGGCCATGGCGAGCCAGTCTATGGCGGCTATTGATGAGGCCGACGTCGTTCTACTGATGGTAGACGGTCGAGCCGGCTTACATCCGGGGGATGAAGCACTTGTCAAACATCTCCGACAACTCAACAAGGCCTTTCATTTAGTCGTTAATAAGATCGATGGCGTGGGAGAAGAGGTGGCGGCCAGCGATTTTTATCGTTTGGGTATCGCTGAATTGCATACGATTGCCGCTTCTCATAACCGCGGTGTGCACCGTTTAATTGACGACGTGCTCGCACCCCTCCCGGCCGAGGAGCAAGTCAGCACGCTCAATGAAGATGCGATTCGCGTGGCCGTGGTGGGACGTCCTAATGTGGGGAAATCGACCTTAGTCAATCGTCTACTTGGTGAGGACCGGGTCGTTGTCTTCGATCAGCCGGGCACCACACGCGATAGTGTTTACATTGATTATGAACGCCGCGGTAATCACTACACGCTCATTGATACGGCGGGTGTGCGTCGGCGCAAAAATGTTCGCGAAACCGTTGAGAAGTTCTCCATTGTAAAAACGTTGAAAGCGATTGCTGATGCCCACGTTGTCATTCTGGTAATGGACGCGCATGAAGGCATTGTCGAGCAAGACTTGCATTTACTTGGTCAGTGCATCGATGCGGGACGCGGCTTGGTTATTGCTCTTAATAAGTGGGACGGTATTGAATCCGACGAGCGAGATTGGATTAAAGCGGAGCTTAAGCGTCGCTTGCAGTTTGTTGATTATGCCGATGTCCATTTTATTTCCGCCCTGCATGGCACGGGTGTGGGCCATCTCTACGATTCAGTGCATGCAGCGCACGAGGCGGCCACCCGTAGCCTTAATACCAATCGGTTGACACGCATTCTCGAGGATGCCGTAGCCAGCCATCCGCCGCCAATGGTGAACGGCCGGCGAGTAAAATTACGCTATGCCCACGCCGGCGGTCAGAATCCGCCATTAATTGTTATTCACGGCACGCAAACCGATCAGCTGCCCAACAGTTATGTGCGTTACCTAGAAAAGACGTATCGCCGCGTGCTGGAGTTGCATGGCACACCCGTGAAGATAGAGCTTCGCACGGGTGATAATCCCTATGCGGGCAAGCGCAATAAGCTTACCGACCGTCAGGCGCATCGTCGCCGAAAGCTGATTGCGCATGTGAAAAAAGCCGAGCGTAAACGCAAACAAAAGAAAACGCGTTGAGTTACTAGCTTTACCGGTTGGGCCCGATATCACTGCTCGCCCTTCTGTAGGATTGACGTATCGCACAAACCAAAATTCACAGAATGAATGGCAATAATGTAACGCATTTATTTCAAAAATACATTAGGTGTCCTTACCATTGCGTCACTAACCGAGCCAACGGCTCTTTCGGACGCAGATCTCTATTCCAGCGAGGAATTTTCATGGGCACCTATCAGGACACGATCAATACACTCAGTCATGTGACTTCGGCGGCTGGCGCCACTTGGGCTGATATTAGCCCCGAGTATGCGGCGCGTATGAAGTTACAAAATCGCTTCCAAACGGGTCTTGATATTGCGCGTTATACCGCTGACATTATGCGCAAAGACATGGCTGAGTACGATGCCGATACCGCGCAGTACACACAGTCACTGGGCTGTTGGCACGGATTTATTGGTCAGCAAAAACTGATTGCTGTTAAAAAGCACTTTGGTAATACCGATAAGCGTTATCTGTATCTTTCGGGGTGGATGATTGCTGCCCTTCGCTCAGAGTTCGGGCCCTTGCCCGACCAATCAATGCATGAGAAAACCTCTGTGCCTGCACTGATAGAGGAGTTGTACACCTTTTTGCGTCAGGCTGATGCTCGAGAATTGGGTGGATTATTTCGAGCCCTCGATGCGGCACGTAAGGCTGGTAACGACGTAGAAGCTCAAAATGTGCTCAACCAGATTGATAATTTCCAAACCCATGTGGTACCGATCATTGCTGATATCGATGCGGGTTTTGGCAATGAAGAAGCTACCTACCTGCTGGCAAAAAAGATGATAGAGGCGGGTGCGTGCGCCATTCAAATTGAGAATCAGGTATCGGACGAGAAGCAGTGTGGCCACCAGGATGGCAAAGTCACGGTCCCTCACTCGGATTTTCTGGCGAAGATACGCGCTATTCGCTACGCGTTTCTCGAGCTTGGCGTCGATAACGGCGTTATCGTTGCGCGTACAGACTCGTTAGGAGCGGGCCTGACCAAGCAGATTGCTGTAACGAATGCGCCCGGCGATTTGGGCGATAAGTACAACAGCTTCCTTGATGGCGAGTATATTGAGAGTGCTGCTGACATTGACAACGGTGACGTTGTGGTGAAAGCCGATGGTAAGTTACTTAAGCCCAAGCGTTTGCCATCGGGACTGTTCCAATTTAAAAAAGGATCAGGTGAAGATCGCGTGGTCCTCGATTGCGTGACTTCGCTTCAAAATGGCGCAGACTTGCTCTGGATCGAGACTGAAAAGCCCCATGTCGGTCAGATTGCGGCGATGGTCAATCGCATTCGCGAGGAAGTACCCAATGCCAAGTTGGTTTACAACAATAGCCCATCGTTTAACTGGACCCTCAATTTCCGTCAGCAGGTCTTTGATGCTTGGACAGAAGACGGGAGAGATCTCTCCGCGTACGACCGGGCTGCTTTAATGGACGTGTCCTACGACAACACCGAATTGGCAATCGAGGCGGATAAACGAATTCAGTCGTTCCAGGCGGATGCGGCGCGTGAAGCCGGCATATTCCATCATTTAATAACGCTTCCCACTTACCATACAGCAGCATTGTCCACTGACAATCTTGCCAAAGAGTATTTCGGAGAGGCGGGTATGTTGGGGTACGTCGCCGGTGTTCAGCGCAAGGAAATTCGTCAGAGCATCGCCTGTGTACGTCATCAAAATATGGCAGGTTCTGACATGGGTGATGACCACAAAGAGTATTTCTCAGGTGATGCAGCGCTAAAGGCGGCTGGAGAAGATAACACCATGAACCAGTTTGGCTGAGTTTTAATTCTGTTAGCAAGCCGCGGCTATGTCGCGGCTTTTTTTTTCAGATTCCATAATTATCTATGCGCAACTGGGTGTAGACGTCTGGTGACGACATTCGTGGCTGCACGTTTAGCCGCCGTGCAGCCCATTTTCGATTACTCCCTAGAGGCTAATTAAAGGCTAAGTCGACTCCACACGGCAGGTATTGCATACTTTCACGCTGCCTTTGTTTTTAGTGAAATGGTTTCAGCTATGTGCTCGCGCAGACTTGATACTGTGACGAGATGACATAATTTTGGGGCATCCCAGATGCCAATAATAGGGTAGGCGATCATGAAATGGGATGATGTTGGTCAACAGGTGTGCTCTGTCGCCCGTGCGTTATCGATAGTGGGGGAGCGTTGGACACTGCTCATTGTCCGCGACGCGTTTAAGGGCACGCGCCGCTTTGATGATTTTCAGCGTACCTTAGGTGTTACCCGCCACCGCTTAGCTGAGCGACTACAGCGTTTAGTTGACGAGGGGGTGATGACGCGTGTGGCTTATAGCGACCGGCCCGTGCGCTACGAATATCGTCTTACTCGCAAGGGCCTGGCGTTATATCCAGTACTTGTGAGTCTGAGTCATTGGGGTGATACCTGGCTTGATCAGGGTGAGGGACCGCCGCTAAAGTTCTGGCACAGTCGATGTGGGCATGAGACCAGTCCTGTGGTTGGCTGCTCCCATTGCGGCGACCCACTACGACCCGAGGAGGTGTCGACGCGACTAGGTGATGTGTTGAGCGCATACCTTGAATGGTGCAAGCATAATGATCAGGCAATACCCAATGACGCTATGCTACCCATGGCCGCTGTGCATTTTAATCAGCATTATCAGCACGACAAGCTGCTGGAAAAGGGGCAGGATCGTCACAGCGAGTAGTGGTATTCGCCAAAGAATAGTTACCGCAAGATTAACAATAGCGACATCAAGAGGATGAATGGCATGGCAGAAGCGGCGAACAATTTAGTCATGAATAGCAGTAGCGATCTTGACGATATGATGCATGTTGATCGATCGCCCCAAGAAGAACGAGTCTTTCGCAAGCAACGATTAGCGGCGGCGCTGCGTATTTTTGGTCGCTTTGGCTTTGACGAGGGAGTGGCTGGACACTTCACGGTGCGTGATCCGCTGGAGCCCGATACCTTTTGGGTTAACGTCATGGGCCGGTCTTTTAAACAGATGCGTGTTTCTGACCTAATACGGGTTAATCATGCCGGTGAGGTTGTCGAAGGGAACGGCTTGCTCAATGGAGCTGCTTTTACGATTCATAGCAATATCCACAAGGCTCGGCCCGAGGTCACCGCTGCAGCGCATGCTCACTCACTTTATGGGAAAACGTGGTCATCTCTGGGGCGTATGCTCGATCCCATAACGCAGGACGCCTGCGCGTTTTTTGAGGATCACGGCTTGTTTGGCGATTACACGGGTGTCGTGGTGGGTATGAGTGAAGGCGAGCGTATTGGTCAGGCTCTTGGCGACAAAAAAGCCGTCATCCTACAAAATCATGGGCATCTAACGGTGGGTCAGTCTATCGAAGAAGCCTGTTGGTGGTACGTGACTTTTGAGCGCAGCTGTCAAGCACAACTCATGGCCGAGGCCGCAGGTAAGCCTATCGCTATTCCGTCAGAGATGGCGCGCCATACACGCGAGCAGATTGGTAGTTCAGTAGCAGGCTGGTTTAGCGCTCAGCCCTTGTTTGACGTGATCATGCAAGAGCAGCCAGATTTGCTCGACTAGGATTGTGGTCGTTGTTGGGAAAACGCGCGCGCAAGCGACAGAATCACGCCTATTTCAACCGCCAGTAACGGCCAATGTATGGCTGTTACTTGCTCGGACTTCTCCAATACCGACCACCTCGCTGCAAGTAGCTCATAGAAAAGCCAAGCTAAAGCCATGCCGAGCAGGTAGCCGCTTTGCTTGGCTATATCTAGGTGCTTAAGGCTTACCTGCGCTTGAATCAGCAAGGTCTCACAGCGAACAAGGTAGTTGCCAAAGGCAAAGCTGAACTGGTAGCCAATGTAGATAAAGAGTGCCAGCGGCGTATCGATAGGGTGAATCAGTACGCCAACGATACCGCTAAGAATAATGAGCTCAACACCAAGGGAGATAAGAAAAAACCAGCGGGCGTTAAACAGCCGATGATATTGAGTAGCTATAAGCAATGTCCCCAGGGCGAGCCCAACGCCGCCGGCCGAAAACACAGTGGGCGAAAGCGGCGAGTAAAGTACGAAAACCGAGCCAATGGATAAACCCAAAAACAAAGAGTTAATGAATTTGTAGGTAATAAACCAGTTCAGATGTATGCCATGACTCGTTGGCGGGGTCACCATATTAGTAGTCGACGCCCTGTCGCGCAGCAATGCCCGCGGTGAAGGCGTGTTTAACATCTTTAATTTCAGAAACAGTATCGACACAGGCTCGCAATGCGCTACCACCACCACGTCCTGTAACGACTACACTCTGATGGGATGGGCGGGATTGAAGTTGCTCAATTACCGTGTGCTCATCGAGATAGTCAAAAGCCAGCATGTAGGTGAGCTCATCTAGAATCACCAAGTCAAAGCTGGCATCTGTAAGCATGCGTACGGCCTGCTCCCAAGTGCGTTTGGCGGCGGCTATATCAGCCGATCGATCTTGTGTATCCCACGTAAATCCGGTGCCCATTTGGTAAAAATCAACGTCAGGTAGATGTTGCCGCAAATACATTTCTTCACCTGAGAGCTGCTGCCCCTTGATAAACTGGACAACGCCCACTTTTTGATTGTATCCCAGTGCTCTGAGCACCATGCCAAAGGCTGAGCTTGTCTTGCCTTTGCCCTCACCCGTTAGTAGTACGGCTACGCCGCGCTGCTGATTGGCGGCCGCAACCGCGTTGTCCACAGCGGTTTTTTGCTTTTCCATTGCCCGCTTGTGGCGCCGGTCTTTACTGCTTTGTGATGGTTTGGCGTTCATAGAACCTCAATGTTGATAGCGAATACCGATAAAGGCGGCTCGGGGTGCACTGTAGTAACCGGTTATCTGTTGATAATTTTTGTCACCCATATTCTCGATGCGCGCCGAGAGCGACAAGCCATCAGAGATAACGGCGCTGACCGCGATATCTATAAGGGAAAAATCGTCCATGGGTAGACCTAGAGTGTCCACGCTGTCTTGCGCATGGCGTACCGTGAGTGCGCCTTCAAAACTTTCAGCGCGCCATTGCAAGGAGGCCGAGGCGCTTAGCTCGGGGCGATAAGGTCGTTGCTCTCCATGCGCGTCCTCGGTCTTGTTCCAGGTGACGTTGGCTACTACTTGCCAGGCTTGGGTGATGGCGGTTTGTGCCTCGATCTCTACCCCCCAAGATTGGCTCTGACCGCTGCGCTGTAGATAGCCCGCATAGCTATTGAGATCAAAATAAATTTCATTGTCGATAGACTGATCAAAATAGGTTGCTCGCAGTTGCCTTTCTTGCGTTTGCCACTGGATGCCTATTTCCCAGCCTTCGCTAGTCTCTGCATCAAGGCTAGTCGTGCTGGCCGGGGGGTACGCAAATGGTCCTTGGTTGTAACTGATTTCATACAAGCTCGGTGCTCTAAAACCAGTGCCTATGGCGCCCGTCAGGGCAACAGGTGTCTCATTGCGACCCAGTGGTTGATACACACTGACGCGCCACGATGTGTGGCGACCAAAGTCATCGTTTTCGTCGTGGCGCACACCAACTTGTACATGGCCTTGGAGTAAAGGCTGCGCATACTCGCCGTAAATACCGCTGTTATCGCGCTCACGAATATTGCCCTCATCGGTGAGTGACTGGGTTAATTGGTCTATCCCCAGAGTGAGGCGGTGCTCGGTACCCAGCATTTTGTTGGCGATCACGGAGATTTCCTCGTGCTTACCATCTGTGGCAAAGCTTTCAGATCCGGCACTTAAAAACTGCCGCTCAATACGATTCTCCTCATAACTTATCGTCACCGACGTGCTGTCACCTTGCCAGCTTGTGTAAGTGCGCCAAGCCTTCTGTGCGTAGTTGTCCTGACAGTCATTTATCAATGCGAAGGAGCGCGTGTCAAAGCAGCCATCGTAGTCATTTTGACCATCAACCCGATGACCGCTGAATCCGAGTTGCCAGTGGTCAGTTAAAGCGATCTCGGTTGTTGTATGAAGGGTGGTGTTCTCGTAGCCATCGCGGTCTTGCTCAATTGTGTCGAGTGTTCGGGCGTTGAATCCCTCGGTTTGAACGTCACTCATACTCAACGAGAAGAGAATATTATCGATACCACCCGCCACGGATGCAGCATATCGATAAAAATCTTCTGCACCTGATTCGGCGCTTAGGTCAGCAGTAAAGCCTGTGGCTGGGGTGCGGGTTTTTATAGCCACAACGCCACCGCCATCAGCCCCATACATCAAGCCCTGTGGTCCTCGTAAAATTTCAACACCTTGGATTCCCTCGGTGAGCAGGTGCTCCACCCGAGGACTGATTTGGGGCGATGATGGATCGGCTATATCGATACCATCGAGTTGAATGCGGGTGCGAAATCCTTCTTCTCCGCGAATGCGGACAGTCGATGCTTTGCCGTAGCCGCCCGTATTGCTAACTGTCACACCGGGTTGTAGGTCGAGAACGTCGTCAAGCGATACATAGCCCAAAAGCTCCAGATCAGCCCGATTAACTGTGCTTACGGATAAGCCCAAGGTGTCGCGTGGAGTTGCTACCCTTGAGGCGACCACCACCGTTTCTTCGAGAGGCGTTTCTGTGTGCGCGCTAGGCTGACTGGCTTGCGTTGCCCATGCCAGTGGCGGAGGTGCAATAGCCAGCGAGGCAACAAGCCCGGCGCTCGCCAACGCTCGTTTGTCTACTGAGGATGATCTGTCTCGTTGCATGTCACTCCCATATTGCCTCGCAAGGCACAAAAGCACTGCATAGGGAGGTTGCTTACAAAGACGCAGGTGACGTCCGCCAAAGCGGAAGGATCTCCTGTCAGAGCCCTCCGCTCTGCGGTTAAATCGTTGTCAGGCAGGTATCGGGCTATGACCGTTGCGGGGGCAGCGCCGGATTGATTACCTCACCGGACTTCCCTTTTAACCTGCCCAAGCCAATGGCTCGCAGGCACCTGACGCCACGCAATGTACGCTTGTTACTGTGTGTGGTCAAATCGCCAGCGACTATGGCTACGCAGTTGGGCGGTCAGTGATAAACTACCGTGATGAGATCACACAAAGTATCATCACCAAACGACCTAGCTGTCTGGCAGGCTTATGTGGCCGAACGCCTCGGCCGCACACCTAGGGGCCTACGTGAGGTTGCTGCATTTAATGCAGCGGGAAAGCCAGCCGTGATCCGTGTTGCTTCTGTGGTCGATGACAAGCCGTTCCCGACGCTGTTTTGGCTGATTGATCCGGCAATGAATCTGGCAATTGATCGTCTTGAGGCGGGGGGAGCGATTGCGCAGCTGCAAGCATTGGTCGATAGCACGCCTGCACTACGGGAGCGCATGCATGCCGATCATGAGGCGCACAAAGTATTACGCGCTAGTTTTCTGAGCGATAAAGAGCGTGCATTCCTTCAGTCTCGCAGTATGATGGCCGCGCTAGATCAGCGCGGTATCGGCGGAATCGCCGAACCTACTCGTATTCGGTGCCTACATACTTGGTATGCAGCGCATTGGGTGGTAGCCAATGTAGTGGGGGAGTGGGTCGACACGGCTCTGGCTGATAAGCTGTCGCACATGGACCCGTAGACGTACAGTCATTGAGAGTAATGCATGACCGTTTTAACCGACGATACACGAATTCATACCGTTAGAGATCTGATTGCGCCCGAGCGCCTACTTAAAGATATCCCGCTTACTGATAGTTTGGCTGCGCATGTCTCCGAGTCGCGATCAGCGATTCATCATGTCCTCCATGGCGAGGATGACCGACTGATTGTGGTGGTGGGTCCATGCAGTATTCATGACCCAGAAGCGGCCATGGAGTATGCGCGGCGGTTAAGACCGGTGGCTCAGCGACTGTCAGATGATCTGTTGGTAATTATGCGGGTGTATTTTGAGAAGCCTCGTACCACGGTGGGTTGGAAGGGCCTGATTAATGATCCCGATCTAGATAACTCATTCGATATCAATAAGGGCTTATATCTTGCACGCAAATTATTGGTAGATATCAATACCCTAGGGTTGCCAACCGGTACCGAGTACCTCGACCTGATTTCACCACAGTACATCGCTGATTTGGTAACTTGGGGGGCGATCGGCGCTCGCACCACCGAGAGTCAGACGCACCGCGAGCTGGCATCGGGCTTGTCGTGCCCGGTTGGTTTTAAAAATGCCACCGACGGTGACGTTCAGGTGGCCGTCGACGCGATAGGCGCGGCCCGTCGACCCCATCACTTTTTGTCTGTCACCAAGCAGGGTAATTCCGCGATTTTTGAAACGACAGGCAATGAGGACTGCCACGTCATCCTGCGCGGCGGAAAGTCACCAAACTATGACATGTTTTCTGTCGATGATGCCTGTGCCCTGTTGCGTAAATCGGACCTGGCTGAAAAGGTCATGATTGACGCCAGCCACGCCAACAGCCGTAAAATACCCGCAAGGCAAGCGGACGTAGTGCGCGATATCGCCACACAAATTGAGCGTGGTAATGATGCAATTTGTGGTGTGATGATTGAGAGCTTTCTTGAGGAGGGTCGGCAGGACGTTACAGAGATCGAAGCGCTAACCTTTGGCAAGAGTATTACGGATCCCTGCTTGGCATGGGATGTCACCGAAGTTTTATTAGATCGCCTAGCCAAGGCGGTAAGTGCCCGACGCCTAGCTTAGCCCATACCTTAAAGCTGATTACTGCTTTCAAAGGCTGCGTCTTGGCGTTGCGCTGTTTGCCACCCTCGTGGCTTTGCGAAAGCTTAGCTGGGGCGTAGGCCACGTATTTGTTGTTCGCCTTTGAGTTTAGCGCTTAAGGTGGGCGCCATTGTCTCTGAGCGTTTAAACCGCGTATTCTGGGGCTGATGTCTTGGGGGTAACGACAAAAACATGGATCAATTGCTTGTTGCGCTGGTTGTTGGATGGTTATTAGCGGCGCTGATTTTAACTCGCTGGCCAGTGCCGTGGATTTTTAGTAGCTCCATGCTGGCGTGTTACCTTCTCGGGCTAGTAGACACACAAACAGTCCTAGCGAAGGCTGCTAATGAGGGCGTGCTTACGCTAGTGTTGCTGATGCTAGTCTCGGTGGGGTTAGAACGCTTGCCATGGTTGTCTGTGTTATCCCAGCGTCTATTGGTGCCATCGCATGGCAGATCTATTTTGCGTTTATCCCTGCTTACAACCCTTTTCTCTGCCTTTGTCAATAACACAGCGGTTGTCGCTACCCTAGCGAGTACGGTGCGAAAAAATCGCTATCACGCCCCAAGTCGTTTGTTATTGCCTCTTTCATACGCCGCTATCTTGGGCGGTACACTCACCCTTATTGGAACCTCGACTAATTTAATCATCAGCAGCTTCCTACAAGACGTTAACGGCGTAGGTTTGGGTTTCTTTGCTTTCTTACCGGTGGCTGTTCCAGCGGTATTGGCGGGTGTCACTGCCATGTTTGTCTTTCGCCGTCGGCTTCCTAATCGAGACAAGTCAGATATGCAAATTGACGATTACCTCATTGAGGCTGAGGTGATGAGTGACTCTCGATTGATCGGTAATACCATTTTAGAGAATGGGTTACGTGATCTGGGTGAATTATTTTTAGTAGAAATAGTGCGAGGCAGCCAGCTGCTATCGCCGGTTGCTCCTACGCAACGGATTGAGGCGGGTGACAAGCTTATTTTTTCAGGTGATGTAACCCGGGTAGGGCGTTTAGAGCGATTTCCGGGCTTGCGTTTGTTCGCTGTGGACCAAGGCTTGCTAAACAGTAACATGACTGAAGTTGTTATCATGCCGAATGCCGCCGTCGCCGGTCAGACGATTAAGGAGAGTCGATTTCGCGCCCGCTTTGATGCCGCTGTGGTCGGGTTGAAACGTGATGGCGAAAGACTCTCTGGGAAATTAGGTGCCATCCGTTTGCAGGCTGGTGACTCGTTGATGCTGGCTGTGGGCCCTGACTTTGCGCAGCGCAGTAACCTTAGTAAAAACTTTCTGGTTGTCGATAGTTCTATTGACTCTGCGAGTTTGTCTTTGGGCAAAAGCAGTTATCTAACAGTGGTACTGATACTGTGCGTTACTTTGTCAGGGCTTGGTCTAATGAGTTTACTCAAAGGCTTGGGGTTCTTACTGGCATCAATGCTTGTATTGGGCGTGGTAAGTGGTGGCGATCTTAGGCGTCGTTTCCCCTTTGAAATGTGGTTAATTATTACTTCGGCCCTGACTGTTTCACAGGCGCTCTCCAATACCGGGTTAATCGATATTGCGGTGACGAAACTCGATCCACTACTTACCTTTGTTTCCCCCTTCGTAGCGGTGATAGTAGTGTACCTTTTGACACTATTGTTAACTGAACTCATGACCAACAACGCAGCCGCGGCGCTGATGTTTCCGCTGGCATATACACTAGCGGTACAAAGCGGCGTCAATCCAATGGCGTTTGTCATGGCTGTGGCATTTGGCGCGAGTGCCTCGTTTATTACCCCATTTGGTTATACGACAAATTTAATGGTTCAAAACCTTGGGGGGTATCGCAGGACAGATTACTTAAAATTTGGCACGCCGGTATCGATAGCCTACAGTCTAACTGTGTTGACCCTGATACCAATTGCCTTTCCACTCCATGGTTAATAGATGCCGTTATAGGCAATACGCCTATACAGCCTTAAGTGATTAGCCACGACGGTGTAGATCGCTTTACACTTACACGGACTGACAGCAAAGATGAGGAGGTGATGTGAACTCACCTGACCAATGGGTTGAGAACGTTATCGGACCTTTGACGGCAGCTTTTGCGAACTTTGTTTTTTATGCTGTGCCGGTTGCCGGACAGCAGTTGCCCTTGATTGTTGTTTGGCTTGGTGTCGCCGCTGTATTTTTCACGCTCTATTTTCGCTTCATTAATTTCCGTGGACTCTGGCTGGCGGTTCGCCATGTACGCGGCGATTACAGTGACCCAAACGCGCGGGGTGAGATCAGTCATTTTAAAGCCGTAGCCACTGCTATTTCCGGCACCGTTGGGGTGGGTAACATTGGTGGTGTTGCCGTTGCATTAAGTATTGGTGGTCCCGGGGCGGCCTTTTGGCTGTTTGCGGCTGGATTACTGTCGATGTCGACGAAGCTGGTGGAGTGTACGTTAGGGGTGCGCTTTCGTCGCTATAACCCCGATGGATCAGTGTCCGGTGGTCCTATGTATTACCTAGAAGCCTATTTTCGCGACCGGCAATTACCCTCCTTGGGTCGCCTCTTTGGCGTTTTTTACGCGATTGCGCTGGTCATAGGATGTTTCGGCATCGGTAATATGTTCCAGTCGAATCAGGCCTACGCGCAGATGCTAGTGATCACCGGAGGTGAGACCAGTTATCTCGCCGATCGTGGCTGGTTGTTCGGCTTGATATTGGCCGTGGTTGTTGGCCTTGTGATTATTGGTGGGATCCGAGCTATTGCGCGGGTCGCCGGTGTGCTGGTGCCTTTCATGGCATTACTTTATGCGCTTAGCGCCGTGGTGGTCATTGCGCTCAGCTACGAGCACATTCTGCCGGCACTTGCGATGGTTATGGACTCGGCGTTCTCCGCAGATGCTGCTTTGGGTGGTGGTTTGGGAGCGGTAATCGTTGGCTTTCAGCGAGCGCTATTTTCTAATGAGGCTGGCTTGGGCTCGGCTTCCATTGCGCACTCCGCTGTTCAGACCGAACGTCCCGCGTCCGAGGGTTTGGTATCGCTGCTCGAGCCATTCATTGATACTGTGGTTGTATGCAGCCTAAGCTCCTTGGTTATCTTAACCACCGCTATACCCAATAATTTAATGGGAGAGGGTCTGGCGGGCATCGAACTCACCAGTGCGTCGTTCGCTTGGCATTTTGCCTGGGCGCCTTATGTGATTGCTGTGGCGGCGTTATTGTTTGCTTTTTCAACCGCACTCGCTTGGTCTTACTATGGTTTAAAGGCTTGGACTTACCTTGTTGGCGAGGGCAGCAAGCGAGCCCTGGTATTCCAACTGATATTTTGTGGTTTCATTGTGATTGGCTCAATGCTGCAACTCGGGCCGGTGCTCGATTTCTCAGATGCCATGGTGTTCCTGATCTCGGTGCCCAATATTTTGGCATTGTATCTTTACGCCCCCGCTGTTAGACGCGAACTCAATGACTACCTAATGGAGATAAAAACCCGCTCTTAGTAGGGCATGTCGCCTTCACTCACAACGCGATGTAAGCGGCGTGTTGCAGGATAGAAGTCATTAACTGGCTTGTGGTGCGTGCTGCGGTTGTCCCAGATAACCATACTGTTTGGTTGCCAGCTAAAGCGACAGGTGTGCTCAGCAAGCGCCGCGTGGGCATACAAAAATTGCAGTACCTGTGTCGACTCAAGTGGCGGTAAGTTGTCTATGTGCGAGGTAAAAAGCGCATTAACAAACAGCACTTTTTTACCTGTTTCGGGGTGAGTCTGAATAACCGGATGACGCACCGGTGGGTTTGCAGCCACTGCGTCAGCCAGGCGTTCTCGACCTCCTGGCTCAGCGAGACTCTCTTTGAAGCCTTGGCTGAAATCATGCACGGCTACAAGACCCTCAAGATATTGTTGCATACCGGGCGATAACGTTTCATAAGCCCTGGTCATGCTGGCGAATAAGGTATCACCACCAACCTCGGGTATTACTATACCGCGTAATACCGTTACTGACGGCGGATGTTGACGAAACGTCATATCCGAGTGCCAAACTTCTATTTTGGACGGGTTTTCGCGGGTACTCTCGAGCATCATAACTTCGGGTAGTCCATCAACCGTGCCGTAGGCAGGGTGCGTTTGGAGTGGACCAAAAATACGGGCTAGATCGCGTTGCTGAGAGGGTTCAATCTGTTGGTCTCGAAAAAATAATACCTCATGCTCGTTCAGCAGCGCGCGCAGCGTTGTGCACAACGTATCGTTGAGTGGATCTGAAAAATTAACGCCATGGACTTCTGCCCCTAGGGCGCCTGCAACTCGAAGCACTTGCATGAATGATGACTCACAACTCTAAGAAAATGACGGATGGATTTTGGTGCTTTTCGGGTGCTGCAAGCAAGCGCTTTTTGGACTACGGTGTCATGGTGGTTTCAACGCGTTATGCCGAGAAAGCCAACAAATGCCCAAGAGGTATTTGCGTAGATCCCCAAGGAAGGGGATGTCACAAAAACAGGGAGAGAAACAATGATGAATAAGCCAGTGAAAGCTGTGGTCATCGCCGCAGCGATGACATCAATAGCGGGTCAAAGTGTTGCCGCTAACGATGCCAATAAGCAAGGTGCAAGAGACTATTTAACGCCTACTGCAGCCTCGGTTTATGTAGCCGATCCGATTGAACTCGAGGCCAACAGAGGGGGATTTGCTCCTTTGGCATTCGCTTTGGGGATTGCTTCGTTTGATCTTGCACTAATGGGGATGTATTGGGGTGTATATGTACCCATGTACGCACAAAAAGAGCCGGCTTTTGTTGCCATACCGTAAACGGGGACGCTGACTATGGACGCCCGCGATCAATTGCGCGATAAGCTCAACCGCCAACACCATGACGCGGAGCAAGAGCGGCGGTGGGGACAGATTTTTGTCCGGTTGTTGTTGATTTGGGCGTCCGTCTTTGTCACCGCCTACTTCATGTTGCCCGCTGATACAGCGCTGGGTGCTTGGGTCACTGTTTTTGCTGCTGGCTTGAGTGTGGTGACAGCCCTTGCGGCGTTTTTTAGTCGCAAGCGGTAAAAGTCTGTTGCTAAGACGATTAGCCTCCACAGCTCTTCCTTCGCTTGTAGCGTCTCTGCGTTGGGGGCTGTTTTCGCTCTCGTGCACGGTATTGGCACAGCCTCTCGTGCATAATGAGCTTGAGCTTCAACAAAGCTTCAACAGTTGTGCACTTGCCGCTCTGTCGTATGCACTGAATGTTAAATATGGGATTAAGAGCAACGAACGGACGCTAGCGAGAAAGGCCGCAGCTTTTTATACGGGTAGCGGCGGATTACCCCCTGAGCATGGTTACAGTGTTGGTGACGTTGTTCGCCTCAGTGCTGCGCTTGGTGTTGAGGCAGGGGCCTGGCGTCTATCCTTTAATACGATACCGCATCACAGCTTACCGGCATTACTTTGGTTGCGAGAAAACGGCCGAGACCATGTTGTGGTGCTTCTTGCGTTGGCGTCTGAATCAGCACATCTCTTTGATCCTGCCGTAGGGCATTATTGGGTAAGCAAAGACACCCTAGCGGAGCGCTGGTTAGCCGATAGTGATACAGGTCTCTTTATCGCGCTAACCAGCGTGTCGTCGCATGGTTAGTTAGAGCAATTCTTCGCCCTTGAGGTCTAGCTCGTCTAAATAGGTTTGATTCCGTTTAACCGTCTCGGCATTGGAAATCACCGCAATACTTGGGTTAGGCGTAAGGAGATAATTGCTGGCGACGCGCTTGAGATCGTCTAGCGTGGCATTGATAACGCCGGTTCGGAAGACGCTGCGGTGTGTTTGTGTGCGCCCGAAGAGTTGCTCATGAAAATGTTTTTTTGCTTCTCCAGCCGGTGAGCCCGGCTTATCCATGCTCCCAATGACGCCCAATACGGCCTCTTCTAGTGCTAGCTGTGAATGATCGTTATCGATGAACCACCGTATCGAGCTGTGGAAATCGTCAAGCGTGCCCTGGAGTCTTGGATCCCGGTAGCTAAAAAAGCGGAAAGCGCCAATATTTGCATCGTGGCTTGCGCCGCCGCCGTAAGCGCCTCCTTGCTCTCGGACCGCTCGGTGCAGAAAACCATTGCGTAACATAGCGGCAAGCACTGTGAGCAGTGGCGCATCGTTGTGACCTGAGCCCACAGTTGGGAAGGCCATTGCACAGAAATTCACCTGCGTATTTGTTATCCAATATTCGCGTCGCGCTTCTCGTACGGCAGTAGGCGACCAGATACCCATATCGGCTGTTGATGTCAGGGCGGACAATGCGTTTATTGAGGTTGTATAGGCCTGCTCAAGGCTATCTTGATCGGCAATCGTGGCAGCGGTGAAGCCCGCTGTCGCTGTCAATTTGCCGTGCAGTTGGGTTAAGTCGCTTAGTAACCTATCCAGTTCAGATGCATTGGCCAGCGAGGTATCGAGGGCGCGTAAGCGTCGTATGCCCTCGAGCCCACCCTGCTCATGGCTGCGCTTTGCAAGTGGGTTCATGCCAGCTGTGGCGGCAGTCATGGCTAGCATGTGTCCATTGCCAGTGATACTTTGATCTCGCCTCGCGCGTGTCTGGCTCACCAGTTCCCGGATTCTATTTGCCTCGTCAAAGCGTGCAGCGGTGAAGGTTTCCTGCATTAAATCAATCTGAGCCGCTATTCGGTTTGCGAGTGCTTTGGAGGACAGGAGAAACCAGCCTGAGCAAGATTGAATATCGTCTCGAGCACTTCGTGTCAGCGTTGCGGCCCCGAGCGATCCAACCGCTGCTGAATGCCGATCTTGCATGGCCAGATAATCACTTGAGCCAGCACCCACTTCGGAGATGAGGCCCGTTAGTAGTGGTAAACGCTCAAATTCGGCATCACTCAATGCTGGGAGTGGTGCTAGCCATTGCTGATATACAAGACCATTAGTACCCGCCGCGTACTGGTAGCTGTGAATGTGGCCAGTGTGCTGAACCGTAGGTTTGGGCTCGGGTAATAGTGCTGGGATGTCGCTCATTTCCACGCGCGGCAAAATACTGGGATCGTCTTGTTGTTGTTGTCGCTCGCGAAGTTTCTCGGCCAGATCAATAACCTGAGCGCGCTGCTCGGCATCCATGGATTCACTCAATTGATCAAGCCTGGCCCTTTCAGCTCGATTGCGTTGTTCTGCGAGCTCTGTATCGGGTACGACAGTCAGACGAACACGATGCGGGTTGTCGAGTAACAAGCTGTGTAGCAGCGATGGGATGTAGCGAGGATCCTCGATGCGAGTGCGGATATCCGCGAGCACCGGATCGAGATCTAAAGCCGCAACAGCGTCGCCATGATGTGTAGCCGCACTTAAAGCGCGCAACATCAGGCTGAGTCCATAGGGCATGCCATCGCCGGTTACCTCGCGCTGATGAAGTTCAATTTGATGCAAGATAGATTCAAGCTTGTCTTTGGCAACCCCGTCTTTGGCCACTCGTTCTATGACACCGAGTACTGCCGTCTCAAATTGCTGCGCTGCACCGGGTTCACTACCCTCAATGCCACAGCAAAGCACCATTTCGCGCATGGACTCTTCCACACCACAGAGCGGTGATGGCGCAGTCCCGAGATCCGTGGTTTCTAACCACTGCATTAACGGTGATGCACTGTTCTCCATTAGAACTGCAGACACGAGCTGAGCTTCCAACATGGCGGTCAAGTCGGCGCTCTCGCCAAGCTTCCAACCCAAAATATGATGTGTCTTTTGGTTGGCATCTTCACCGGTGTCAATCGCGTAACTATGCTGGGCTATGCGTGGCGCCGCAAATGGTTTCTCGAGCGCTACTTCAATGCGCTCATCTAGGCGATCAAAACGCTGTAGAGCCAGACGCTCAAAGGTAGTCTGATGCTCATACGCGGGAATGTCACCAAAGGTTAAGAATATGGCATTACTGGGGTGATAATGGCTGGCATAGAAGTCTCGCAGCTGCTGATAGCTGAGATTAGGAATAACTTCGGGATCGCCGCCACTGTTGTAGTGGTAGGTGTTAGTAGGGAACAGTTCGTAGCAAAGCTTGTCCCAAAGTACCGATGATGTAGACGACATAGCGCCTTTCATTTCGTTGTAGACGACACCCTTGAAGACCAATTGTTCCTCGCTCTGGTCAGCGTCGTCAGGGGTTGCAAACTCGACACGATGACCTTCTTGAGCAAAATCAAGTGGATCGAGACGCGAGAAAAAGACCGCATCCAGATACACCGCTAGCAAGTTATCAAAATCCTTACGATTTTGAGTAGCGAATGGGTAGGCGGTCCAGTCCGAGCTTGTGAAAGCGTTCATAAAAGTATTCAGTGAGCGCCGTAGCATCATGAAAAATGGATCTCGGACGGGATAGCGTTCGCTACCACATAGAACGGTGTGCTCCAAAATATGCGCAACGCCTGATGAGTCTTCCGGCACAGTCCGCAGTGCCACCATGAACACATTCTCGGGGTTGTCGGAGGCAAGGTGGAGATGCACGGCGCCAGTCCCCGGATGGCGGTATTCCTCGACGTCCAAATTCAAAGCATCTATCGTCACGCGACGATTAAGCTCGAAGGTGTTGATGTCACTCGCTGTGCTGGTGTTGGCTTCCATGGAACTCCCAAACTGTAGGTAGGGCGCTGGACAGATACCCATCTGTCCCACGCGCGAAGAATATAATCGCCTAGTGTAACGATATGGTGGCGAAGTTACTGTCTTTCTAGACCAATTTTATACAACCATGGCCAGCGTTTACCGGTCACCCATACATCGTCATTGTCAGCATCGTAGGCTATACCGTTGAGTACATCAGTATTAGGCGCTCGCTCGCTGTCGGCTAGCAATCCCTTTAGATCTATCACACCAACGACTAACCCTGAATTGGGGTCGATACGTACAATGGTATCGGTTTGCCAGACATTGGCCCACAGCTCGCCCTTGATCCACTCTAATTCGTTAAGTCGCGGGACCGGCTTGCCATTTAGCGTCACATTGAGGTGCTCAACTTTACCCCCCTCTATGGCGTTGACGCTGTATATCGTGCTGCTGCCGTCACTCCAATACAGGCGGTTTTGCGCGTGCGTAAGTCCCCAGCCCTCGGTGGGGAAGGCGCTCGACCCAACCGGTGTTAGCGTTGGATAATCAAAAGCCAACAGTAGCCTTGCACGCCACGTGAGCACGTAGAGACGGTTGTCGAAGAGCGTCAGGCCCTCCGCAAACCACTCTTTGGGTAGCGCTTGCTCTTGTTCGAGCGAAAGATCTGGCCATCGATAGCTGCGGATCACCGATTGACCGTACAGTCCGGAGCTCACGAGTAGCCGTCCATCATGAAACTCAAGGCCTTGCGTGAAATTTGATCGGTCGAAGGCCCGCTTCGCCCTCACCACTGCTCGGTAGTAACGCGGCTCAAACTGCGACGATTGATTGGTTTCGGCCGGCCCTTTAGATGGTTGGCTGCGCGAGTGCGCGAGTGCGCTTGTGTGATTTTCTGTGCGCTCAGCTGCACGGGGTACGGCAGGTTGGTCGCTAGCCTCGAGATGACTGGCAATACCCAGGATACCCACGCCGAACGCAAAGCTTAAAAACAGCTCTTTATACGCTCGTTTGCAAGCGATAACGCTAGTCATGTGGTTAGCCACCGACCGATCCTCCCCCTTTTGCGTGTCTGGGCCGTTGTTCTGCGCTTAATGGCTGACCTCGCACCAGGGCGCGCTTTAAAAATCGTGAAGGCGAGATTGCTTGCTGTAAGTAGCGAGGTAGTACAGGGGGTTCACCGCAAATTTGCCCCGCTAGAACCTCCGCGGCGAGTGGTGCGCTCGTGAGGCCTCGCGAACCCAGCCCGCCCATTACCCACAGGCCGTTAACAACAGGACAATGGCTGTCGATGAGTGCGGTTTTTTTGTGGGTAAGCGCGGCGTATTGGCAATTAAAAGCAGCAGGGTCAGCCACGGGCCCAACGACGGGTAAATAATCTGCTGTTGTGCAACGTAGTGCCACGTGGCCTGTGGTCGATGAAGATTCAAAGCCCAGTGACGGTAACCATTTTGCGGCTGTGCTTAAGTTGTACCGGTGGTCTTCTTCGCGTTCGTCAAGGCGCTCGTCATTGGGGCCGTAGGTAGCACCCATACAATGTAGCTGGTTGCGAGCCATGGGAAGGTAGCCTTCGTGACAGACTGACGTGCGCATCTGCCGTGACAACTCAGTAGCAACAACATGGCTGACTTGTCCGCGAATAGCTTGCAGAGGGAGCCATGCAGTGTAGGGACATCGCGTTAGGTCCCAAGCAGTAGCCAGCACGGCAATATCCGCACTTGCGCATTGGTTACCGTCCCAATGGCCATGCCAGCCACCATCATACGGCGTTAGCGCAACGTTGCCGCATTGATCGATCAGACGAATTAACGGATGTGCGAGTCGCTCTTTACAGATTGCTTCAGGGTTGAGCCAAAGTGCGTCGGGAAAGTAGATTGCTTCGTGTTCTGTATCAAACCCCAATCTATGACTGGCTTCAGCGCTGTTGAGCACTTGCATGGGTCCCTCTGGGTCGTTCAGCGCATGCCGCAAAGCCTCGAAGGTCTTGGCGTCTGTGCCCAATTGGAGGTAACCGCCGCTACCGGCATCCTGGCCTTCGATGAGCGCTCTAGCTCGAACGCCTTGGTGATAAAGCCGTGTCGCGAAATCATAGGCGGCGAGAGAAAAATCTGACAGCGGTGCGAAACGATGGGACAGCCGAGTATAGGTTAGGCCCTGTACATTACTGGAGCCGCCTGATGCAACGCTGTTTCGCTCAAGCACGGTAACGGCTATTCCTCGCTCGGCCAAACTTCTGGCAGCAAAACTACCTGCCAGACCCGCCCCAATGACCAGTGCCGATTTGGGGCGAGCGACTTCCGGTGGTAAATCCCAGGGCGTGACAGAGGGCGGGCTTGATATTGGCTGGGCGAGCTCACCTGCGAGACACTCACGCTTACGCCCAAAGCCTTTGCGTTTGGCTACCGTAAATCCGGCTTGTATGAGTCCTCGGCGTACGTCTCCCGCGGCCGTGAAAGTGGCGAAACGGGCGTTTGGACGACTTAGGGCTGCCATAGCGTCATACAGGCTTGCGCTCCACATGGTCTTATTTCGTGCGGGGGCAAAACCATCGAGGTACCAAGCGTCAATCCATTGACCGCCATAGTTCGCTAAGTCCGTCAGGGCGTCCTCCGCAAGTTCCCACCACAGGTCTAACACCACACGCCACTGAGGCCAACGTATACGATGACAACCTACGGTGGACTGGGGCCAGTCGGCAATCAGTGCTGAGCTGATATCAGTCAGATCGGGGTGCAAGGCCGCTGCTTGCTCCAGCTCACTGCGCCGTAAAGGAAAAGCATCTATGCCAATGTAATGAAGATGGGTGTCTGTGGCGAGATTGCCTTCGGCGTTCGCTTGCAACCAAGATTGTAACGTGAGAAGGCAATTGAGACCGGTGCCAAAGCCCGTTTCGGCAACGGTAAGTCGCCCACCGCTAGGTAGACCGGCAATTCGATCACGCAGCCCTACACCCATGAGAAATACATAGCAGCTTTCTGCGACACCATCTTCCAGCGAGAAATAGACATCATTGAAGTCAGTCGATAAGGGGCCGTCTGCCTGCCAGTGCAAATTTGGGCGGCGTGCTAGGTGCCAGCTGTTATTTTGTCGAGTGATCAATGTCATTTGCCTACGATTAATTGTGCCAAGCTTAGCAGAGCGCTGGAGTCTGTATGGTCTCCCCGAGTACACTAGACGCTTTTTGAGCGATCTGATCATGCAAAAAACTAAGGATCTCAATCCCACCCAATTCGCAACTATCGCCGCCAATTTACTCAATCAGGGTTTATTAGAAGCTGGTCGCACTTCAGCCAAGCGAATTTTTCGTGAACTCGAGGCGGGCAGGCGGATTACGCTGACCAAGCTGCAAATGGAAGATGGCGGCTTGACCCGCATTGATTTAACGCTTGATTACCAAGCATTCCAGGGCAGTATTAACTACTCGGCTTTCCGAGATGGCGTTTTGGCTCTGGTTGCGCGGCTGTCAGATACTATCCGAGAGGGTAAAGGTGTACAGATCTTTCAGGCTGTTGATGACAACCAGCAACCACTGCCGGCCGAGAGCTTTAATACCCGGCTGTTCGCTGTAGGCGGGCTTACAGTACACGATGGAACACCGAATGTGCTCATGTTGGGCGTGGAGCCCAGTCGGGACCAGCCCGTGGTTACTCTGCAACTTATGTATGTTGATCCCGAGCAGTTTAAAGTGGGCGCTGAGCCCGCCTAGGCTCAACAGTCGATTGCGCCCGCCCGCTTTCTCACGCTAGCCGTGGCGGGTACTCAACCTTCATCCATGTGAATTGCTGGTGGTGGCACCAAGGTAACGGTCTCTTTGGTAGTAGGAGCCATGACCGACGCCTCGCCCATGGCTACTTTTTTACCCTCTTGGTTGGTAATTACGCAGTCTATTGTGAGCCAGGGTTTGCTATCGTGCTTTCCGATCACTTTTAGATTGACCTCAAGCGTGTCACCCAATTTAACTGGCGCGCGAAAACTCAATTGCTGTCCGAGATAAATCGTGCCGGGGCCGGGTAGCTCCATGGCAATGGCCGCAGAGACGAATGCACCAGTCAGCATGCCGTGGGCAATGCACTCGCCAAATTGGGTTGTCGCCGCATAGTCGGGGTCTAGGTGGACGGGATTATGGTCGCCGGATACCGCGGCAAACAGTTGCACCTCTCGCGCAGTGACTAACCGCGCGTAGGTGGCAGTATCGCCAAGGTTAATTTCATCAAAGGTTTTGTTAGTAATTTGAACAGCTTGATCCATGTGTGACTCCCAAGGAATGTGCGGGGCGGCTACGGCGCCTGCCCGTGGTTACTACAGCGACAACAAGCTACCATTATACCCTTTAAGCTAACCGGCTGAGGTAGATGCTCCTATGCAGCAAGCAACGATCAGTGCCGTGGTAGAGACAGCACTCGCCAAGATAGGCATAGCGACGAATGTAGACATTTATCGTTTCGACAACATTGTCGAACTCTTCGAAGAAGCGCTCGTGCGCCATGGCGCGCGCAAGGCTTGTACAAGTCTTGGCTATGATCTGACATATACACAACTCGATACGCTGTCGGGCAACTTCGCTGCTTGGCTTGAGCACGAGTCTGGACTCGTCGCGGGTGATCGTGTGGCGGTACAGATGCCCAATCTCATTCAGTATCTGGTTGTGGTGCTGGGGGTCCTTCGCGCCGGGATGGTAGTGGTCAACACCAACCCCCTTTACACCGAGCGGGAACTCGAACATCAGTTTAACGATGCGGGTGTTAAATTGTTGGTTGTTCAGGCTAACGTTGCGCAAACCGCTGCAACGGTAGTGCCCCGTACGCCGGTGGCTAACGTCGTGGTCACCGAACTTGCCGACTTACATCCCCAGCCTAAGCGTGCGGTGATCAACTTTGTTGCCAAGTACATCAAAAGAATGGTGCCGACGTTTAGCTTTGCCAAGTCCATATCGCTCCGGCAGGCATTAAGGCGGGGTGAGCAGCTGTCGTTTACCTCTCGTCGCCCGCCCCGTGACAGTTTGGCGATGCTCCAGTACACCGGAGGCACAACGGGTGTAGCCAAGGGCGCAATGCTCTCTCACGGCAACTTGGTGGCCAATGTGCTTCAGTGCGACGCTTTATTTTCATCACATAGGCTCAAGGGCGCGGGTGATGTCTTCATGCAGCCGCTACCGGTTTACCATATCTATGCGTTTACCGCGTCAATGTACGCGCTCTTTGTGGGCGCTCAGACGGTATTTATCCCCAATCCTCGCGATCTAGCCTCAGTAGTGGCTGCATTTAGGCAATACAAACCTAAGTTGTTTTGCGGGTTAAATACATTGTTCGTCGCACTGAGCAATAATTCCGCGTTTCAAGCTCTCGATTTTAGCGAGCTAAAGGTGACACTTTCCGGCGGTATGGCCCTAACCGAGGCTGCGGCCATGGAATGGCAGCGCATTACGGGCTGTACTGTTTCTGAGGGTTATGGGCTTACTGAGACATCACCGGTAGCCACCAGTAACCCAGGCTACGCACAGCAGTTGGGAACCATTGGGGTGCCGCTACCGATGACTGAGGTACGTGTGGTCAACGATGATGGTGAACTGCAGGATTTTGAAATGCCCGGTGAATTATGCGTTCGCGGACCTCAGGTCATGCAGGGCTATTGGCAACGTCCAGAGGCGACTGATGAGGTGATTGATAGCGAAAGTTGGTTTGCCACTGGTGACGTCGCTGTTATCCAACCAGATGGCTATTTGCGAATTGTCGACCGCAAGAAAGACATGATCGTAGTATCCGGCTTTAACGTATACCCGAACGAATTAGAGGATGTGCTAGCGCGCCACCCCAGTGTTCTTGAGTGTGCGGCTGTAGGCATTCCTGATGCTACCTCTGGCGAGGTGGTGAAAATGTTCGTGGTTCGGAAAGACCCCACGCTGACGGAGGCTGATGTCACTGCTTATTGCAGGGAACACCTCACAGCTTATAAGGTGCCTAAACGTGTTGAGTTTCGCGATGACTTACCTAAAACCAACGTGGGCAAAATACTCCGTCGTGAATTGCGCGATAGCTGAATTCACGCTCGCCCTCGCGAGGGCCTGATTTATCACTGATAACCCGATGACAAGTTCTGCAGGCGATGCGGTTGCGCGTGCCATTCCACAGACCATTCATTTCCCTGAGCAGTTGCCAGTAGCTGAGCGTCGCGAAGATATCAAGCGCGCCATACAGGCTAATCAGGTAGTGGTTATAGCGGGAGAGACCGGATCAGGTAAGACTACGCAACTCCCCAAACTGTGTCTCGAGCTGGGTCGAGGGCGGCTTGCCCGCATTGGGCATACCCAGCCGCGCCGTTTGGCTGCCCGGACGGTTGCTCAACGGATTGCAGACGAGCTGGGCAGCCCATTGGGTGACCTTGTCGGTTACCAAGTGCGCTTTACCGACTCTGTGTCGCAGAGCTCGGCAATTAAACTCATGACAGACGGCATCTTGCTGACAGAGTTACAGCGTGACAAGGAGCTACGCCAGTACGACACACTCATCATAGATGAAGCCCATGAGCGCAGCTTGAATATTGATTTTATTCTGGGCTACTTGAAGCAACTTTTGCCCAAGCGACCCGACCTCAAAGTCATCATAACGTCAGCCACGATTGACGTAGAGCGGTTTTCAAAACACTTTTCTGATGCGCCCATTATTGAGGTGTCCGGCCGAACCTTCCCCGTCGATGTACATTACCTCGGCGATATAGAGGATCGCGAGGAGGGCGTTACTGAGCAAATAGCTCAGCTCATTGATGATATCGATGCCCAACGGTTTGGCCCCCGCGGCGATGTGTTGGTATTTCTTCCTGGCGAGCGTGAGATTCGCGAGTTATCCAAACGGCTAAAGGGTGAGAGTCAACGTCAGATTTTGCCGCTCTATGCCCGACTATCTGCAGCCGAGCAAAATCGTGTGTTCAATCCTTCAGGCAAGGGCATGCGCGTGGTTTTGGCCACCAACGTTGCAGAGACTTCCTTAACCGTTCCTGGTATTCGATATGTGGTTGATCCCGGTGACGCGCGTATTAGCCGGTATAGCTATCGGTCTCGTCTACAGCGCTTGCCGGTTGAGGCTATTTCGCAAGCCAGTGCCAATCAGCGCAAGGGTCGTTGTGGTCGAGTTGCAGAGGGTGTGTGCTTAAGGCTTTACAGTGAGGAAGATTTCTTAAGGCGACCGGAGTTTACCGACCCCGAGATTTTAAGAACGAACCTCGCCGCCGTCATTCTTCGTATGCTACAGCTGGGTTTAGGCAAGCCAAGTGCATTTCCGTTTGTTGATCCGCCCGAGCCAAAAATGGTGCGTGACGGATTCAAGTTACTTGAAGAGCTAGGCGCTGTTTCCAAACGCGGCAAATTGACCGCAGTGGGCCGTAAAATGGCGCAGCTGCCTGTGGATCCCAAATTATCGCGGATGCTGTTGGCGGCACACGAGCTGCAGTGTTTAGCCGACGTCATAGTCATTGTTAGCGCCATGGCAGTACAAGATCCTCGCGAGCGACCGGCTGACAAGCAGTCCCAGGCAGATCAAGCCCATGCTCGATTCAACCACCCACGCTCAGATTTCATGACTTGGCTAAATCTTTGGAACTACTACGAAGAACAGCGGCAAGCACTGAGTCAGAACCAACTGCGTAAGCTCTGTAAGCGTGAATATCTCGCTTATTTACGCATGCGTGAGTGGCGAGACATCCACAGTCAACTGACTATTGCTTGTCGCCAGGTTGGTCTGCGAATTAAGCCGTCTTTGGACGAGGAGGCTAACTACGAGGCTATTCATAAAGCACTTCTCGCAGGCTTGCTAGGGCAAATCGCACAGCAAGATGAGGGACGAGTTTTTACCGCAGCACGCAATCGAAAAGTGCAGATTTTTCCGGGTTCGGGTCAGTACAAAAAGCCGCCTTCCTGGCTCGTGGCGGGCGAGATAGTTGAAACGTCGCAGGTTTTTGCCCGGCAATGTGCGGCTATCGACGCGCAATGGTTGCTACGGATAAATCCGTACCTGCTAAAGCACCATTATTACGAACCTGCTTGGCAAATGCGTTCGGGGCGAGTTATGGCTTCTGAGCGGGTTACCTTGTTCGGCCTCACCATCAGCGATGGCAAGCGTGTGCACTATGGTGACATTGATCCCGATGTATCGCGTAGTTTAATGATTAGAGAGGCCTTGGTGCCTGGGCACTATAAATCTCCGCCACATTTTTTAAAGCATAATCTTCGCATTATTAGAGAAGTCCAAGATCTTGAATCGCGAGTGCGACGTCGCGATTTACTCGTCGACGAAGAGGCATTGTATGCTTTTTATGATGAGCGCCTGCCTCGCGAATGTGTCAGTGGCGCTACGCTAGAGCGCTGGTTAAAGCGCCAAGAGTATGCGTCTAGAAGCCTTGAGCTCAAGCGCGAGCAAGTCCTGACACGCGATCCGGGCGCAGAATTGACAGAACAGTTTCCGTCTACACTTTCTTGGGCTGGAACTGACTACAAGCTGAGATATCAGTTCGAACCCGGTAAAGCTAACGATGGGGTTTCGGTAACCGTGCCGCTGCCATTGCTAAATCGAGTGCCCCGATACCGATTTGATTGGCTTGTTCCCGGTTTGCTGCGCGAAAAATGTGTGGCGCTAATAAAGGGCCTACCCAAGCAGCTCCGAAAACAGTTGGTGCCAGTGCCTGACGTGGTTGATGCTGCCTTGGCTGAACTTGAGCCCGACGATAGCGACCTCTGTCAGGCGTTAAGCGCGACCTTGAAGCGTCAGCGTGCTGTCTCAATTTCAGCTGACGACTGGCAAATTGACGCATTGGCAGACTACTACCGAATGAATATCCGTGTGGTTGATGAGCGCGGTAAGTTACTTGCTCAAAGCCGGTCAATGACAGAGCTAGTAGCCCAGTTCAGGGATGGCGCCTCCGTAACTGCAGCTCCAAAGAGTGCCTTCACGCAAAAAACGGTCACCGATTGGGATTTTGGTGACTTGCCAGCGATTTGGCGCAGCCGCGCCGCAGGTATGGACATAGTGGCCTACCCAGCGCTCGTTGACAAAGGCGACCGTGTGGAGCTTGCTTTACTGGATTACCCTGCCGAGGCCGCGTTGGCGCACCGAGCTGGAGTGGCGCGATTGGCCCTCAAACGTGATGCGCAGACATACAAATATTTAAAAAAACAATTGTTTGCCAGTAATGAGGCCGCCTTGGCCATTGCCGGTTGTCAGCTTGATCGAGTTGGCTTAGTCGAAGAAATCATCATGGCCAGTTTCATGCAAACTCTCGAGGGTGCAGAGCTACCGCGTCAAACTGCGGCTTTTCAGGCAATGTTGGCTAACGCTCGAGGTCAATGGGTGCCCGCGGCTATGGAGATTGAGCGAATAGTATTAAACTTTTTGAAACCTGTAGCGGCAGCGCTAACTAGGCTGAAAAATTACCCGCCTAATGACTACAGCGACAGCCGTGCCGACATACACCGACAACTCGATGGGTTCACTAAACAGGGCGCGTGGTTCTCGGTACCACCCCAATGGCTTGGACAATATCCGCGCTACGGTAAGGCTCTGTTGCATCGTGTTGACCGTCTTAGTGGTCAATATGTCAAAGATCAAAAAAGCATCGCAGCGGTGGAACCCTTAATGGATAGGTTGATAGAGCGAGAGCAAAGTTATCCAGAGTTAGTGTCGCTGTGTCCGCAAGCCATGGAGTTCCGTTGGATGCTAGAGGAGTACCGTGTCTCGCTATTTGCTCAGCAACTGGGTACTAAGTTGCCGGTATCGCTTAAACGGTTGGAGGAGCAGTGGCGAGCGGTTGAAGCATGGACTCAGAAAAATCCACGCTGAATTTTGGATTCAAAAGCGGTAATTTCTGAACTTCTGCTCCATAATAGGACCTCGTGGCACGCTATTGGGCGTATGCTTTGCGTATAACGTTGTCACGTAACTGTTAGTAAAGGAACTGTTAGTGAAGGAATTATTAGTGAAGGATACGCGCATGTTAGACGGCGTTGCGGACAATATCCTGAGCGTTACGTCCCATCGTAGATGGCTAGGCGTGTTTGTTTGCATGGTCCTGTCGCTGGGGTCGGGGTCTAGCTTTGGGTCGGAGAGCAGTGGCCGTGTTGCAGACCCGCTCGAACCCATTAATCGCGCGATCTTTGAATTTAATAACCACGCCGATAGCTATGTGTTGCGACCGGTTGCACAGGGTTATGACGCCGTGACCCCCAGTATTGTGCGTCGGGGCGTGAACAATTTTTTTTCCAATCTGTGGGATATTAATGGCGCACTCAACGCTTTTTTACAGGGTAGGTTTGGGTACGGCGTTGACAACACGCTCCGCTTTGTAACGAACTCCACACTCGGTTTCTTGGGCATTTTTGATGTAGCGAGCGATATGGGTTTATCCAAATATCAGACGGATTTTGGCCACACATTGGCTGTTTGGGGAGCGCCAGAGGGTGCTTATGTGATGTTTCCTCTCTTAGGACCGCGCACCTTGCGTTCCGGCCTTGGTACGGTGGTTGATGCTTATGCGTCGCCCACGGGTCAGGTGGATGGCACCGAGGTCCAATGGAGTCTCAGAGCCGTTGAGCTTATAGATCTACGAGCGGGTTTGCTGGGTACCGACCGACTACTGTCAGGCGATCAGTACATTTTTTTTCGCGATGCCTACCTCCAGCAAAGAGCGGCCCTGACTTCCGACGGTCAAGCACAAGATTCTTTCTCAGAGTTTGACGATTCTTGGGAGGATGATGACCTGTGATCAGTGTGGGGGTCATTCGCTAACTATGCTCGCGGTACTCACAGATGGTCGGATCTTACTGGTAGACGACCAGCCGTCGCGCGCTGAACAACTCATAGCAAGTATGGCCGTCAATGCTTGGCAAATTGACGTGCGCTCAGAGGTGTCTGATATCGAGGGCGCGCTGGGCCCAGATAGTCCCTACGATTGCGTGTTGTGCAATCTTGATCTGATGAATGTTTCCTGGGGTTCGGTGCGCCGAGCCATGCGCAACTTTGACGTTCAGGTGCCGGTGATTGTTCTGGCTGATGACCGCAGCAATGACAGCATGAAAACCGCACTTGGTCTTGGCGCAGCCGACTTCATTGTGCGGCCACAAGAGCGCTCGGATCTTCTGGTGCGATCAGTGGAGCGCTGTGTACATCATCGTCGATTACAGCGCGAGCTGCGGGCTAATAAAGAGCATCTGGAGTCAGTCAATCGACAGTTGCGGCACTCCATTCGCATCCTAGAGCAGGACCAACAAGCGGGCCGACAGGTACAGATGGCATTGCTTCCCTCGCCGGGCTTGAAGTTGGACGACTATTGGTTCAGTCATGCGATTTACACGTCGCTGTATCTAAGTGGAGATTTCACCGATTACTTTCAAGTGGGTGAGCATGAGGTGGTATTTTTTCTAGCCGATGTCTCAGGTCACGGTAGTTCATCGGCGTTTGCGACAGTGTTGCTTAAAAATTTATTTGCGCGCAAGCGGTCGGATTTCCTTCGTAGGCAAGATACTTCCATTACATCACCCGTCTCGATGCTGAATTTGGCCAATCGTGAGCTTTTGGAGTTGGAACTTAACAAATACGCGACTATGATCGTGGGTGCGTTGGATTTTCATGCCAATAGGCTACGCTATAGTGTTGCAGGACATTTGCCTTTGCCGGTTATGCTCACTGAGAGTGATATTCAGTATCTAGAGGGGAGTGGGTCGCCCGTGGGCTTGGTATCTGAAGCCCAGTATCAGGAAATCGCCATTGATCTACCACCGCGGTTTCTGCTCACGTTGATGTCCGATGGTATTCTAGAGTTATTGACAAAATCTGACTTGATTGAAAAAGAGACTGAACTTATAGACCGGTTGCGTGGACCTTTAGTGCGACCTGCCACGTTCATAGAGAGGCTAGATCTTGAAAATGTTGATCAAGATGCGCTGCCTGATGACGTGGCTACTTTATTTATAAGCCGGGGGCTTGGATGAGTGATTGTCGCATAAGCGCGGCCAGCGAGCAGGGTGCCCATGTATTACGTCTCGAGGGTGATGTGCGTTTGACTATGTGTACCGCCCTTGATGAATACTGCGAGCGCATTTTTAATGACCCGGATTTTGCGTCGGTGGCGGTCGATGTTAGCGATGCCACTGGCCTCGATAGTACGGTATTGGGCATGTTGGCTAAATTGGCCATACAGACCAATGAGCGCTTTGGATTCAAGCCGGCCCTATACAGTACCAATGCGGGTATTGATCGTCTCTTGAGTGCGATGGGCTTTGGGCAACTGTATGAACTGTATGCCCAAGTGAGCAGCGACGCTATCGCGGCGGATCCATTGCCGGTTGCACCGGCCACCGAGGAGCAGGTGCGGGAAAAAGTGATAGAGGCGCACCGTACACTCATGTCGATGAGCACGGAAAACCGGGCAGCCTTTGAGGAATTGGTGCGTACACTAGAAGGCGCATGAATGCGAAATGGCAACCACGGTCAGTCGTTATCGATTGGCCATTAAGGTCTCTAGTTTAAGCTGATCCTCAGCAAACTTTCGTATACCCTCGGCGAGCTTTTCAGTGGCCATGGCGTCATCGTTGTGGTCATAACGAAACACTTTTTCCGTCAGAGGTGCAGGGGGAGCAGACACATGATTGCTCGGTGCCAATGCACGTGTGAGTTGTCCGTTGTCAGCGGCGAGAGCGTCGAGCAACTCCGGACTAATTGTCAGCCGGTCACAACCTGCCAGCGCCTCGATTTCGCCTAGGTTGCGAAAGCTAGCCCCCATAACAACCGTTGAATAGCCGTGTTGTTTGTAATATTCGTATATGCGGCGGACCGATTGCACACCGGGGTCATCGTTGGGTGTCCTGATGGTTAATGCTGTATTGGCAGCGTACCAATCCAAAATACGCCCAACGAACGGTGAAATCAGATACACGCCAGCGTCGGCGCAGGCTTGTGCTTGGTGGAAGCCAAAAAGCAAGGTGAGATTGCAGTTTATGCCTTCCCGCTCAAGAATTTCAGCAGCGCGTATACCTTCCCACGTGGCGGCTATTTTGATCAGTACTCGATGCGCACCCACGCCCGCATTTGCGTACAGGCCAATGAGGCGTCGAGCTTTGGCCACCATGGCGTCGGTGTCAAAAGATAGCCGTGCATCAACCTCGGTACTGATGCGACCAGGAATCAAGTCAACAATCTCTTGCCCCACGCCAACAGCAAACAAATCACAGGCATCGCTGGGGTTTGAGGCGTCGCTTGCACAGCGTTGCAACAACGCCTCAAACCGCTCTAGCCCCGCCGCTTTAAGCAGCAACGATGGGTTTGTGGTTGCATCTTGGGGGCGCAGACGAGCGATAGCCTCAATATCGCCTGTGTCGGCGACAACGTCCGTGAACTGCCTGAGTTGCGTTAATTTATCCATGGGCGTCTCGCTTTTGTGTGCTGATGGAACCCCTAAAGCTGCTGATATTACACCACGGTCCTGGGCAGCTATCAAAAACCGAGGATCGAATCGCCGTTTTGTTCGCCATTTTGTCTCACGAAAGTGGCAAATACTGGCTCAAACTAAGGGGGAGCGCTTGAGATAGCTGGACGTAGTGGCTGGATTTGCGACACTCGCTGGTTTACAAAACCTATTTATTGACGCACCGATACCTGCCCTTTGGAGCTCTGTTTGTCCGACGTTCGTTGTATTGCTCAACTGAGCCTCGATCCTGCAAGAATCCCAGTGAGAGAGCATCTCTTGAGATTTGCCCAGGTTTTGGGGCGCTCAGCCACCGTGAGAGCGCTGAACCCTGCAGAGCGTTGGCGCCTTCTGAGCACATTTGAGATTTTCGATACCACCGAAGGGCAGGTCATCTTCAACCACGTTTTGCCGCTCGTTTATGAGTGTGGTCCATTGGATAACCCCGATTCGCGTACTCAGGGGGCCATCGCTATTACCCTTTGTCTTGAGGGCGAGCTCGTGATTACTTACAGTCAAGACCATCAGGCCCGAGTCACTCCTGGACAGATGGTGTTGGGGCTGGTACGCGCCGCCATGCATGTAACCGTGCCCGTCCCCTCCCGCTACGTGATTTTGTATATCGCACAACCCACCATGTTAATAGCGACAAGTCTGACAGATTCGAACCCTGTCATCGAAGCACAGATCCCTGCAATCATTGAGCCGATCGTAGCCACCCAGTTACAGCAACTACGGGACGCCTTACAAAGCGGGGAGGATAGACCACTGGGACCCATCTTGAAGTCGCTTGAAGCCCTTGTGGACCAGCTGGCTCGACAGCACTTTTTGCGGTTGTCGCGCGTATCAGAAGATCGTCTGATGGCCATTCAGGCCTTTGTTGATGAGAACGTCAGAAACCCACAACTTGGGGTAAAGCTTCTATGTGATCGTTTTCACATGTCGCGAGCAACCCTGTACCGACAGATGCATTATCTCGGTGGGGTAAAGCACTACCTGCAATCTCGGCGATTAGTGTGCTGCTACGACGAACTGCGCAAGTCGCCTTACCAAGACATGAGCTTTCTAAAGGTTTTGGTGAAGTCGTATCATTTTAAGTCTCTCAATGACTTTAGGCAGCGCTACTCAAAGCGCTTTGGTACCGACCCCTTGGACGCTCCTGTTGATCAGGACACTGCTATCACGACGCCAAATGTGTCAGATCAAATTTGGCTCGCTCGCCCTCCAGGCGCTGACAGCTAACGAGGGCTCTGCGTAGCAACCGGGCATCGGCGCCCGGTTTGTGTGCGCCCTCGCTGAGTATTCGCCTGAACTGACGCCCGCCAAATTCACCTTGGAAAAGACCGAGTATGTGGCGTGTAATCCAGTTGAGACGGCCACCCTCTAAAATGATGCTATCAATGTAGGGCACCAGTGCTTCAATGACTTGCTCGCGCGTGGCGGCGCAATCCTTCTCGTCAAAGAGAATGCTGTCTACTCGGCTCAGTATCCAAGGGTTTTGATACGCTGCTCGGCCCAGCATAACGCCATCGACGTGTTCAAGGTGACTGTGGCTTTCTTGCAGTGAGGTGATGCCACCGTTGATAACCACCGTTAGTTCTGGAAAGTCCTGCTTTAGACGGTATACCCAAGCGTATTTCAGTGGCGGAATCTCGCGGTTTTGCTTTGGAGATAGGCCGTCTAACCACGCTTTTCTGGCGTGCACTATAAAGACATCGCATCCGCCTTCTGCAACGGTTGCGACAAAGTCGTGTAGCTCGGCATAGCTCTCGTGATGATCGATACCAATACGATGCTTAACTGTGATGGGTATTGATGTACGACTACGCATCTCACTTATGCAGTCTCGTACAAGCGTGGGTTCAGCCATGAGGCAGGCACCAAAGCGTCCGTTTTGTACGCGATCAGAAGGGCATCCGCAGTTAAGGTTGATCTCGTCGTAGCCCCAAGATTGGCCCAGCGCTGCGCATTGCCCCAACGCCTTTGGGTCGCTGCCACCAAGCTGGAGAGCCACAGGGTGTTCGCTGTCGTCAAAATTTAGGTGGCGCTCAACATCGCCATGCAGTAATGCACCGGTGGTCACCATCTCGGTATAAAGACGAGCACGTTTCGAGAGTCGCCGCCAAAAATATCGGCAATGGCGATCGGTCCAATCCATACACGGCGCGGTACAGAATCGCCAAGGGTTGGGGTTTGTCTGTGTGTGAGGATTTGACATGGTAGCTAGGGTAACTGACTTTTGCGTACAGTAGACACTCGACAGTCGTTGTATTGGCACAATTTCCGGATAGTAAAGCTAAGTTGGGGTGTATCCGGTTTGTCGGCAGTGACGCGGCAATGGCACGCAACACAATCTAAGAGGCATGTATGCATTATATTTTTGAGGTAACCGTTAAACCGGGCTACAGCGTCGAAGACTATGCCCAAGGCTGGGTGGCCGCCAGTCGCCATATTCAGCAAGCCCCGGGAGCACGGGGTACACGCTTGCATAGAAAAATTGGTGACCCTTCAACCGTCCTTGCCATCGCAACCTGGGAGTCGAAGCAGTGTCGTGACGCCATGGAAGCCAACCCTCCTGAGGAGATAAAGGCTATCATTGATGCTCAGATGCCCTATGTCAGTATTCGCTTTCTGGGCGAGTTTGACGCACCCGAGTGGTTGGTATTGCCCCCGGATTATCAATCGGAAGGTGCGGCCTACCTCGATGGTTGAGCGCGATGTTGCGCGAATACCCAAGGCGCGCTCCACTTTACACCGCGCTTCACTTAACAAGGAGTAACCATGGAAGTCTCTGATAAAGTTGCTGTTATTACCGGATCGTCTTCCGGCGTTGGCGCTGCATTAGCCCATCAGTTAGCGTCGCAAGGCGCACGAGTCGTTATCAACTACAGTCGATCTGAGCAGGCCGCCGAGCGTACCCGTCAAGGCATTGAGTCGGTGGGTGGTACGGCAATTGTTGTTCAGGGTGACGTTGCTGAGCAAGCCGATTGCGAACGCATCATAGCTAAAACCATTGAGCACTTTGGTCGACTCGATATTTTAGTCAACAACGCAGGCACGACTACTTTCGTACCCCACCATGAGCTTGATCTACTCACCGAGGAGATATGGTTAAAAACTCTCCGGGTAAATTTATTGGGCGCTTTCTTTATGTCGCGCCTTGCAGCACCACATATGCGAGCGTCTGGCGGAGGAGAAATTTTTATGACCTCAAGCATTGCCAGCATTACGGCTAATGGTAGTTCTATTGCTTATTGTGCGTCTAAGGCTGGGATGAACAGTTTGACACGAACGCTAGCCAAGACTTTGGGCCCCGATAATATTCGAGTAAACGCTATTTTACCGGGTCTTATCGATGGCGAATGGGCTTATGAGACATGGGGCGGCGGAGACGATGATCAATACGCGGGTTTAAAGAAAATGTTTGAAGATCAAACGCCCCTGTCCCACGTAGTGACTCCCGAGGATGTTGCCGACGCCATTATGTCGCAGTTGACCGGTTCCGATTACATTACCGGGCAGTTGGTTACGATTGACTCGGGTTTTACCTTGTAAAGAGGCAATTCAATGGTGAATGCACTGGTGATTTATCTTCCCAGTGCTGTACCCGGTATACTGGCCAATAACGACTGGGTATACCCTTGTTTGGGCGTTTCAAAGATCTCTTGCGCTGTCCCTTCCTCAACCAATTTGCCGTGGTACATGACCACTATTCGATCGGCAATATGGCGAATGACTGCCATATCGTGGGACACGAACAACATGGTAAGCCCGTACTCACGACCCAAGGCTTGCAGCAGCTCAAGTATCTGCGCCTGAATGGTCACATCAAGTGCTGATACCGGCTCATCGGCGACGATGAACTCGGGTTTGGTTGCCAAGGCTCGGCCAATAGCGATTCGCTGGCGCTGACCACCCGAAAATTCATGAGGATATTTACGAATAAATCCTCGGGCAAGCCCCACGTCGTCCATGAGTTTGGCTATGTGGTGGTCGAGTGATTTTCGGTCACAAATGGCATGCAAAAGCAGCGGCTCTGCCAGCGTATCGTATACGGTCATACGCGGATTTAACGACGCGAACGGGTCTTGGAAAATCATTTGCATCCGGCGACGGAAAGTTTTTAACGTCGACCCTTTGAGCCCCGTCACATCGGTACCGTCAAACATCACCTCACCCTCGGTGATGGGCGCCAAGCGTAACAGTGAGCGCCCTAATGTCGACTTTCCGCTACCAGACTCTCCAACTAGGCCAAGGACCTCGCCCCGGTGAATATCAAGCGAGACCCCGTCGACTGCCTTCACGGGCTCATCCGTCCCGTCAGGATAGAACCAGGTTCGTACGTTGTGTGCGCGAATGAGTGGGTCCGGTGCAATCTGTCCAGATACTCGCTGGCCGCTGGGGATAGCATCGAGAAGCTTGCGTGTATACGGGTGAGACGGAGTACGAAAAAGTGTTTCTGGTTCCCCCCGTTCGACCACCTCGCCCTGTTCCATCACCACAATTTGATCGGCAATATCGGCAACGACAGCGAGATCGTGACTGATAAACAGCACGCCGATATCATGTTTTTTCTGTAAGTCGGCTATGAGCTTTAGAATTTGGGCCTGAATGGTGACGTCTAGGGCAGTAGTCGGTTCGTCGGCAATGAGTAGTTTTGGTTCGTTTATGAGTGCCATCGCAATCATTACACGCTGACGCATCCCACCTGAAAACTCATGCGGATAGCTGTTAAAAGTGCTTGCAGGGCTGCGGATACCCACTTCTTCTAACAGCTCTATGGCTCGCGCTTTGGCTGCTGATATATTCATATTTTTATGAATCAGGAGTGGCTCAATGAGCTGATCGCCAATGGTCATATAAGGATTTAGGCAGGTCATTGGGTCTTGAAATATCATCGCGATGTCGCGACCGCGTATGGCCCTAAGTTCCTGCTCGCTGAGTGATAGCAAGTCTTTGCCGTCAAATATCGCCGTGCCACCATCAATTTTGCCAGGCGGCATAGGGATGAGGCCAAGCATGGCATAACACGATACCGACTTACCCGAGCCGCTCTCGCCAATAATGGCGGTGATCTGCTTGGGTTCAACCGTAAAGCTAACACCCTTGACCGCCTGGTGAGTCCCGTTACGCGTGGTAAAGCTGACTTGTAAATTATCTACACTCAGGAGGCTCATAGTTCAGTCCTTTGATCCGCGCACGTCTAACGCATCGCGCAGACCGTCACCGAGAAAGTTGAGAGAGAACAAGGTAATCGTAAGTGCCAGACCGGGAAAGATAAGTAACCAAGGATACTCTTCCATGGTTTCGGCACCGTAGCTGATAAGCAGCCCCCAAGAGGTTTGGGGCGGTTGGATACCCAAACCCAAAAAGCTTAGAAAGGCTTCTAGCAACATCACACTTGGAATAGTTAGCGTGGTGTAGACGATGATAGGTCCCAGCGCGTTGGGTACCACATGTCTTCTAATGATGGCGGCGGGTGATAGTCCCAGCGAAATAGCGGCTTCAACGAACTCTTGTTGGCGCAGCGATTGTACTTGTGAGCGCATTATGCGGGCCATGGTGAGCCATTCAACCGCACCGATAGCCAAAAAAAGCAGTAAGACGTTTCGGCCAAACACCACCATAAGTAACACGATAAAAATCATGAAAGGCAGCGCATAGAGAATATCCACCAAGCGCATCATAACCGCGTCGACTCGGCCACCCACATAGCCGGCTATGGCTCCCCATGTGACCCCTATAGATAACGCAACAGCCGTCGCAATAAAACCCACGGCCAGCGATATTCGCCCACCGTACATAATTTGCGTCAGCAAATCTCTACCGAAAACATCGGTCCCTAACCAGTGTTGAAGTGACGGTGGTTGAGCCCCCAGATCTAGGTTTTGTACTTCGTAGTCATAAGGTGCTATCCAGGGTGTAAGCAAAGCCACGACGACCATGAAAATCAGTACGATGCCGCCACTGACAGCCATGCGATTTTTGCTTAAACGGATCCAGGCGTCATGCCACAGTGATGAGCCTTGCTCAGCATCAGCCAGTACCGCTGTTGACTCGTTCGTGGGTTGACTGACTGACATCAGGCACCTCCTTTGAACTGCGCGCGTAGCCGCGGATTGAGCCAAGCAGCGGTGATATCGCTCAACAAATTAAAGAGTACTATTAGTGTCGAGAGAAAGACTGTTGTGCCCAAAATCATTGTGTAGTCTCGGTTAAACGCTGCCTGAACGTAAAAACGTCCAAGCCCAGGAATTTGAAAAATGGTTTCAACCACGAAGGAGCCAGCGAGAAGACCGGCGAATGCTGGACCAAGAAAAGCGATAACAGGAATCAAGCCTCCGCGGAGTGCATGCTTGACCACTACTTT
>Ga0181558_10000092_pt1 | contig 70916 bp, 54 predicted proteins | sample 011ome_22_FD_133754 | JGI IMG/M metagenome (GOLD analysis project Ga0181558, IMG submission 133754) | Coastal salt marsh microbial communities from the Groves Creek Marsh, Skidaway Island, Georgia - 011507BT metaG (megahit assembly) | ecosystem: Environmental > Aquatic > Marine > Intertidal... | reverse complement strand
GCCCCTAAACCCCCGCGCCATACATGGATCGCGCGCATCCACATCCACATCCACATCCCTCGCGGGTGCGATAGTTTCGTGAGGTTTGGCCCGGGGGGGGAGATCCGAGGATGCTCGGACATTCGGCGTGATGCTCGGACATTCGGCGTAATGCTCGGACATTCGGCGTGTGTACGGGCGGTGTGTGACGCCACCAGGTGTATCATCGCATGCATCCATGCGCGCGCCCGGGACCCGCGGCCGTTGGCGTCGTCGTCGTCGTCAGTCATCGGAACGACGGTCGACGGGCGACGGGCGCGAGGGGGTGGGGAGAGGCGCGGTGGTGGTGGTGGTCGTCGTCGTCGTTGGAGATTGTGGTGGTTGTGGTGGTTGAGGTGGTGACGATCGATGTGGCGTCATCGGTGTCGCCATGGGTGTCGTGGACATCATCGTGCGATGCGCGTGGGGGTGCTCATGGCGGTGCTCATGGCGGTGCTCGTGGCCGTGCGCGGGGTCTCGGGGGCGATTGATATACGCGCGGTGACGACGGCGTCGAATGGGGTGACGTACGCGGGCGCGGCGGGGTATCGCGGTGGGGTGGTGGACGCGTGCGGGACGTGCGACGGCGACGGGACGTCGTGTCAAGGGTGCGACGGGTTGGCGAATTCGGGGAAGATGTTCGATGCGTGTGGGGCGTGTCAGAGTGCGTGTCAGAGCGGTGGGTCGTGCGCGTTTAATGCGACGTGTGCGAGCTGCGATGGGACGACGTTGGGTGGGGCGGTGACGGACGCGTGCGGGGCGTGCGAGGCGCCGACGAGCGCGACGTTTTCGCGCGCTGGCGTGCCGGATTTTCATCTCGGTGGGTGCGTCGGGTGCGATGGGGTGCCGAATTCTGGAAAGACGCTCGATGTGTGTGGTGTGTGTGGGGGCACGGGTTGTGATGACGTGGATAGCGAGAATTGGAGCTGGTGTTGCGACTGCGCCGGGACGCCGTTTGGGACGTCGGTGATAAACTTGTGCTGCGAATGCGTAGAATCGACAGTGTATTACGGTACCGATGTCACCGCGAAACCTGCGGAGCATGCCGAGGTCGAATCGCTCTGGGCGCAAGGCCGCACGGCGTATGCGACGGCGAAATCGTTACTTGAGACTTTCAGTCTGCAACTTGCGCCGCAGCCAAAGACGAGCGCGAGGGCGCATTTGGAAGAGGCACAAAACGCGTTTACCGCTGCGTGGACTCTGGTGAATACGCTCAAAGCAGCGGAAACCGGTGATGTGTGCTATCCGACCCTATCGGCGAATCCGCAAGCGGTAGGATCGCGAGATGCGTGTGGTGTATGCGGCGGTCAAGTTACCGAGTGCCTTGGATGCGCGTCGACGGGCGCGGTGCTGCCCATCGGTCCGCTCGGGGGCTTACTTCTCGATGATTGCAACAAGTGTGACGGCGACACTGATGCTGATGTGTGTGGTCTGTGTGATGGACCCGATGACGGTTTGGCGTGCATCGGTTGTGATGGTGTTATCGCGAGCGGTAAAACATTTGACGCGTGTTTCGATTCGCGCTTGACCGACTCGCGAATGTACACCGTCGACGGCGTCACGGGTGCGAAATTTGCCACGTTTGCGCTCGGAGAAGTAGGCAGTGGGTGTAGCGACCCTGTAGCGTTCGAAGCGGCGTGTGATGCCGGAAATGGTGGATGTTGTGGCTGCGATGGTGTACCGAATAGCGGTAAATCTCTCGACGCATGCGGCAACTGCTTAATTGAAAACGGCGAAGGATGGATCTCAGACGAAAAACAATGCAACGAGATTTATCTCATCAAACTAGACAGTGGGGTCGTCATCGGGCCATATTCACGGGATGAAATCGTTGCTGGACAGGTGGTGTACACCGACCTCACGACGGACGAACAAACCGTCTACGTGATTGAGCCGACGACAATGATTGCTAACGCGGCCGTGCAAACCGTTGTAGAAGTCGTGACATACGGCGAGACAGCAGTAGAGTTAGAAAACGTTCTGCAGTGGCAGTCTATTTACGTAGACGCTCGGGCCGACATTTTGTCTTCCACCGCCGAGGCAAAGGTTCCCAACGAAGTCACGGTGTCAGGGCAGCGCGTGTTGAACACGACCGCGTACGAACAGCTTCAAGTCAAGGACGGTTTCGCGGGTGTATCTTATCCGTTTTGCACCGGCGTTTCGTATCGCGGTGAGCACCGTTTACACGGTAAGAAAACTGGGGCAAACTATTTCGGCATCGTCACGTCGAGCGCGTCCATGCCCGACGATTGGGAAGACGCGCAAGGCAAGCAAGATTTCCCGTGGAACTCGCACTCTGAGCGCATTTATGACTACATCACTGACTGGGCCGATCAACGGTGCACGTGCACGGCGGATTGGCGATTTGATAGCGAGCCCGTCGTGCCGACATGCGAACGGGTGTGGTTGCAGGCGAGTGAGAAATTAGAACAAGCGTCAATCTCTCGTTCGTGGGCGGGCGGATCTTGGCGCGTAAGCGGCGGCTGGTGGACGCAAGATTACGGTCAAAAAACAACAACAACTGCTGATATTGCGCGAGGTCCGCGTCGTATTGATTCAACCGGCGATTTTCGCGCGGTCAGTATGACGACAGCGAGCCAGGCGAATGATGAACTGGGCTCGTGCGACTACGCCGCGCTTCGCGTCATCAACACGGCGAGCAATTCCATTGGCGCTGTGTGGTATCCAGACGCCCAGGAAGTCGTCAAAGCGTTCAATATTAGTTTTTCGTTTATGATAACCCAGCCCAGCGTGACGTGTGATACCGTGAGTAAAGTCACAGGTGCGTTTGTGCAAACGCTGCACTCGCACTATTACGAGACGTGCACCACGTCTGGCGGCGAAGGCTTCGCGTTGGTCATTCGCGACGACACAGCCGATGCGCCGACGAATACAAACTACGGTGACGGTGGGTCTAATTTAGGCTACGGTGGTATTCCAAACTCCATCGCCATCGAATTCGACACTGTGTACACCGCAGACAATATCGAACCTCGCGAAAGCCACGTAGCCATTCACTCTCGCGGCAAGAGCGCCAACACCGCGCACGGATCCGCGAGTCTTGCCACCGTTCCCCTCAACGGTGCCACCTTCAACGACGGCAAAGTCCACCAAGTATTCATACAATACTTCCCAAACATTACCGTCGATGAGATGTTCATCGCGATTGAATCCGGCGAAATCACAGGATTAAGCACGGCGCTCAGCGCGCACACCGCCGACTCCATCGGCTTTATCAAGGTGTACGTCGACAGTTTCGACGCGCCCATGATGAGCGTACCATTCAACATGGAGACCATCTTGCGCGACAGCAAGACAAATTCAAAAGCCTACGTCGGATTCACCGCGGCGTCGGCGAATTCGTGGCAGGCGGTGGATATCATCACGTGGAACATGACTTCAGACGCGTGAGCGCTCGCCCAGTCAGCGCCCCTTCGTAGCTTGCGAGGGTGTAGAAATTCGCCACTTCCAACCACGCGCGTCGCGTGCGTTTGTAAGCACTAAATCAAACTCTAGCAACTACCGACGCATAGCACATCAATTTGACGCCGCGTGTCATGTCCTCCGACGCCGTCGACGTGCGCGTCGAGCCGCCGCCCGCGCGCTCGGCGAAACAGTTGCAACAGCAGCAGCGCGGCTCCCCGACGGACGTCTTCGCCGTCGCGGATCTCGCCCGCGCGTTAGCGCCAGAAGTCGACGACGAGGGTAATCATGAATATAAACGGCACCTATGCGCGCCATCGCCGACGCGGTTCGAGGAGCTCGTGACGCAACTGCAATGGCGAATCAGCGAGGGCGGGGGGGAGGCGTTGTACGAAATCGGCGTCGACGATGACGGTTCTGTGTTCGGCTTGAATTCAAAAGACATGGATGCGTCGCTTCACACATTGACGCGCATGGCGGATGCGCTGGCGTGCGACGTGAGCGTGGTGAGCCGCCGGGAGGTGATGAACGCGCGAGGGAAAAGCGCGACGACGGCGCTGGTGCGACGAAGACTGGACAAAAAGTGCGAGCACTTGGAAATTCGCATCACGACGCTTGGCAACGTAGATTCCGGGAAAAGTACCATGCTTGGCGTGTTAACAAAAGGTGGTTTAGATAACGGCCGAGGATTGGCGCGAGGCGCAATCTTCAAACATAAGCACGAGCTCGAAACGGGGCGCACGAGCGCCGTAGCGACTGAAATTTTGGGCTTTCACGCCGACGGTTCGATCGCAAATTACAGCGATGCGGACGTTCGCGATGCGCATCAGTTGCGATGGGAACAAATTGCAAAGGCATCATCAAAAGTGATACACTTTTCTGACCTGTGCGGGCATGAAAAGTATTTGAAAACCACCATGCACGGCATGAGCGCGTCGTTGCCAGATTATGCAATGCTCGTAGTCGACTGCAATCGAGGCGCAATCGTGGGCATGACAAAGGAACATTTATCAATCATGCTTGGTCTAAAAGTACCGTTTTTTGTGGTCATGACGAAGGTTGATATGGCATCCGAGGAAAACCGTCAAGCGACGCTCGACGCGCTGTTGAAAATGTTAAAGCGACCGGGGCTTCACAAAACGCCGTTGAACGTCAAGAATATGCAAGACGTGCTGACGTGCGTAAAGACGATCTCTGGTGGAGTCGTGACGCCAATCTTTCAAACGAGCTGCGTTACCGGCGACGGCATGGATCTCATTCGATCGTTCTTGAACCACGTGCCCTCGCGTAAAATGTTCGAGTCGACGGGGGGTGACGGCAATCCACCGTGTGTGCACATCGATTCGTCCTTTTCAGTGCAGGGCATCGGGACGGTGGTGAGCGGCGTCGTCACGAGCGGCACGATCGTTAATCACGCGACGCTACTGCTAGGCCCAGATGGAAATGGCGTATTTGTGCCCGTGACCATAAAAGGTGTGCAGAACAAGCGCGTGAACGTGGAAAGCGTCGAATCAGGCAACACTGGTTCCTTCGCCATCAAGCTCAAGACTCGCAAAGACGGAGGTCATCTGAGCAAGCACGACATTCGCAAAGGTATGGCATTGATTTGTCCAACCGCTAAACCTAAGGCGACGTGGCAATTTAAGGCGGAGGTGCTCATTTTAACGCACCCGACGACGTTAAAGCGGGGATACTCGCCCATTTTGCATTGCTTAACCGTCCGTCAGTCGGCACGCATCGTCGAGATCGCCGATAAAGATTCCAAGCAAAAGGACTTACTACGCTCGGGCGACCGCGCGATGGTTACCTTTGAATGGAGCCACCGTCCAGAATTTTTATGCGAGGGCAGCCGAATTATTTTTCGCGAAGGGCGAACGAAGGGTATCGGAATCGTGCGCTGCATTATGCCAGATATACCGCGCACGCCACCAAAGAACAACAAAAAGTTTCCTGCGATTCACAGAACGCTGGATACCAATATATGAGGTGCCACATGACATGAATGCGTTTTAGATACACACGAATTTCTACGACTACTGCTATGACTATTGAACCTTGTACAAATGACATCAGGACTTACGACGTCGCCGACGAAAGTATTCGCATAAATTCGCCGTACGCGTTTTCCACTTCATACAACAACTCTCTCACCTCATCTTCGCTAAATGACTCGCTCGCGCGCATGGTATCTAATTTCATCATCCACTTTCGCACGATCGCCGTACCCGCGAAATCTTTAGGCACGCGCGTCACTTTATGCAACGCCACCAACAAGTCGCCGAGCGCCGGCGCGACTTGGTCCTTGGCGCGCATATCCAATTTTAACGTATCCAATACCGTAATAAAACAATGCGTCGCCTCTGCGACGTACTTTGCCTCATTCGCATACCTATCACTCGCTCGCCCGCCTCGCCCAGCGTGATGTTCAAGCGTCGCCGGCACGCCCACCTCCAATCGTCTTCGAGCGCTCGGCACGCGCGCGCCATACGCCTCGAAAAACGCATCCAAATCCGGCACGCCCTCCCCCGGACCGAGCTCCAAGAGCACCGCGCGCAGAGTTTTAAACTTCCCCATGAGCTCAACGCACGTGCGCTCGTATTCGTCGTCCGCGATCGCGCTGCGTACGTACGCGCGCTCGAGTTTTTCAATCGCCCGCGCCAAAGCGAAAAGCGTCGCGTAATCGTCGTAGCGCTTCTTCCCGGCGTTCGTGTCCCACAGCTTCACGCGCGTCGACGACGGCGGCGACGACGGTGACGTCATCGCGCGGCGTCGGTCGATCGACCGATCGAACGACCGGCGGCGGGCAAGCGAGACGACCGCGCGCGCGCGAAGTGCCGCCGCGTTAGACTGCGACTCGCGACAACACAATGTCGACGAGCGACTTCACCCAAGACGATTTCGCGCCCCCGCCGTCGTCGGCGTCGGTGAATGACATGACGCATAACTTCAGCGGTACGTGTGCGACTCGAGCTCGGCGCGATTCGCGCCAGTCGCGCGTCGTCCGACGCGCGCGATTCGAGATCTGGTTGACTCGAATGACAGTCTCGACGACGATGATTCGCACGCGCGCGCGTACTGACGACACGACCGCATCGGTTCGACGCACACAGGAACTGCGCTCACGGATGGTGGATCTCTAGACGGCGACTTTATGGCGCGATCGACGGAAGGGTCGGCGCAAGACTTTCAAAGCGCGCAATTCGCGCCCCAGGCGAACAACGCGTCCTTCGCGAGCGTGAGCTCATTGAGCGGTTCCGTCGTGGATCAGGGCGCGGATGCGCCGGTGGAACGCGCGGAACACGTCATGAGTGATGGTTTGGATGATTTTGGCGATTTTGCGGCGGAGCCGACGGCGACGGTGATGGCGACGGAGCCTGAGACGCGCGAGGTCGACGCGGGCGCGTGGACGGAGGAGAACGTCGTCGGCGTCGCGGAACCCGCGGTGCCGATGGAGGAACACGTATCTGCGCCACCGAGTGTGGTGAGTGAAGCGTTGAGTGAGGAGACGTTCGCGGCACCGGTAGAATCTGCGCCGGTGCCGGCGGCGGAGCCGGCGCTCAACGCGTACAACTCGCCGTTTTTGCAAGCGTTTCGCGCCCAACAAGCCAAGCAGCTCGCCGAGAAGGAAGACGCGGAGCGTCTTGAGATTGAACGCATCAAGGAAGAAGCTCAAGCTGAACTCGAACTCATGGATTCTCAGCGCGCCAAGCAAATTGCGGCAGTCAAGGCGGCGAACCGCGAGCGCCAGTCGGCGGAGGTGGAGCTCTTCGCCAACGCCAGCGGATGGGAAGCAGTCGTCAACTTGGTGAGTGAAGAAAACCTTGTGCCCGAATCCCTCACCGATTTGTCCAAGATGAAATCTTTGTTGCGCGTGCTGAAGAACACCCCTCCCGTGAAGGCTTAGAAGTGAAATAATAACGAAACAAAACGAACGACATATAAACAAGCAATGTTTATAACGCGCGTCCAACAGTAATTAGGCTTCACAACTTTCCGACGCGTGCTTCGGCATCGTCCTCGTCGCCACCGTTCGTGCGCGCGCGGCAGCAGCCGAGTCAACGCGCGCGCACTCGATCGCCACCGCGCCATGTCGCGCCCACGCGCATCGTCGCCGTCGTCAGCGACTCAGTGGACGACGCGCCTGCTCTCGGTGCTCCTCCTCGCGCTCGCCACGTTTTGCGTCGCTGCTCGCGCGTCGCGCGCGGAAATCGTCATCGCGCACGGCGCGGTGACCATGCACGCGCGCCAAAACCCGCTTCCGAGCCTCACGCTCGCGGACATTGTCGCAAAACACGTGGCGTTTCCAAAAGAGGAGCTCGCGGAGGAGTTGCTGGACGACGTCCGGGACGCGTGCTCGTCTCTTCAGGGCCCGACGTGCGGTGCGCTCGGGGCGATGGCGTCCACCGCAGATGTCGACAATGGTTCGTTGTCGCGCGCGGACACGATGGTGGTGCCGCAAGCCGGCCGTCGGTCGCGGGTGAAGGTGGTTCGTTTGGACAACGTGGAGGATTTGGTGACGTATTTTCACAAGCACCACGTGACGGCGAGTGGCGACGACGGAGTGAAAATCACCGCAGATTTCTCCCGCGAAGGAGCGGACATGGGTAAAGCAGAGGGGGACATGGATTCCGATGGTGGCGGCGCGCGAACGACGCACGAGTCGATTGAGAGTTTATTTAGCAATTTAGAAAGACAGTCCCGAGCGGACGCTTCGGCGGAGGCGGTCAGAGGCGGAGGCGCGTTCGACGCCACAGTCAAATCCGTCCCCGGCCTCGCACGACGCCGAGTGTCCTTCTACAACTCCAAAGCAAGACTTGTCTCCGTGTACTGGGTGAATTTTGACGGTCAGGAAGTGCACTACGTCGATGTGCATCCAAAGGAAAACGGCGTCGTGCACACGTTTCAACGTCACGTCTGGATCGCTCGCGACTACGAAACCAACGCCTTCATCACGCAATTCGTCGTCGGCGACGACGGTACTAAACCTCAACGGTTTATTGTCGTGTAATTGCCTCGTTCGTGCCTCGCTCTTGTAATTGTACCTATCACATGTGTACCGCCGACGTCGCTATCCAAAACGCGCGGTGCACGGCGCTCGAAGGGCCCACCGCCCGCCTCACTTTGCCGCACGACTTTCACTCTACTTTTACACCGTCGCGCTCGCTCGCTCGCGACTACTCGACGACCGAACGATCGCTTCGACAACGACCGAACGCTTCGACGACCGACGACCGACGACCGACGACCGACGACCGACGTTTCGCGGCGCCGATACCCGACGAGGTGCTGACGAGGACACCCTTTTCGGGACGCTTTTTGAGCTCACGTACATAACGCGCGCGTGCGATGTCTGCGCTCGATACCGTGCGCCGCGTGCACGAGGAAAAGTTCTTCAAGGTGGAACAGGAGCGCGAGATAGAGCGCTACGTTGCGCGGTTAAAGGCGGAAGGACGGTATGAGAGCGCGATGAAGGCGGCGAGCGAGGCGGCGCCGACGACGAGAGCGTCGAGCGCGTTGCCGCAAATCATGGCGCACTCGTTGCGCTTGAGCGCGGCGGAGGCGGTGAAGCACGATAAGCGTGTGATTGATCGGGAATTTATGAATCGTCACGTCTTGACGACGAATTTGAGGTTTACGGATGGGTTTTTGATGGGTGGGCGCGTGTCGCTCGGGAAGAGCAAATGGACAGCGGGTACGACTGGGTCTGGCGTTGAAGGCACGACGATTTTCAGCGTGCACAAGGCGCCTGCGTTAATGGCGACGCAAACTAAGCACGTGTCCAATGCGTTGGAATCGCGTGTGGCAAAGCACATGGTGGATACGACGTTTGTAGAAATTGCTGGAAAGCGCGTGAAATTGCTCCCAGACCCGACGCCCGGGCGCGCCATGGCGTGGGGTGGTACGCTCGCGGTTTGGGGCACACTCGGCTTGACGCTCACCGCGTGCAAGGCTCTAGGCATTCATAACATTGGAGACGTGTCGATAGTCATGAAGCGCAAGATGGAGCCGTATGCAATGGCGCTCAAGGAGAGTTTATCGCCGCTCAAGTCGCAGTTTGCGCTGGACGCCAACGCAGATTCACCAAAGTTCCGCGACTCAGATTTTGCGCACGGCATTCGCCGAGTGTTCGCATAGTGCGAATATCAAACGAAGCGTGTGCGCGTTTAACGACCACACGCCGTTGCATGTTGTTGTGAACTATGTTTAATTCTCAAATTCTCTCTATAAACTAATTTTTCCAGCGCTCAGTTCTCGCTCACGCCTCTTCGATGCCATTAATCTCCAACACGCGAAGGCCTGTAAGCTGCGCCCTGTACCCATTCGAGCGCCTGTAATTTTTTCTTCGCTTCTTCTTGAAAATAATCTTCTTGCCATCGCGGACTTGTTCCTCAACCAACGCCAAAACCTCCGCACCCGGCACCGTCGGTCGCCCGATCACCGTTCTATCCTTATTCCCCAACATTAACACTCGTGGCAGCGACACGACGTCATTGATATCCACACCTTTGATCTTGTCTACGAGTATTAAATCATCGGGCGATACTTTGAACTGGTGCGACCTGATTTGCACGACGCCGTACACCGCCTTGCGCGCGACATCTAACCCTGATTCTGGATCAATCACCGGCTTTCGGTCGTCGCTGACGAGCACCACAGACTCCGGCACGGCTTCATACGCGGACGTGACGCCACCGTCAATCGTCAGCCCGCTCGCGAACGTGCGCGCGGGCGCCCATGCGATGTGGGCGCGGGTTGAGCTCGAGGCGAGCGGCGCGCTGAGCGCTGAAGCTTGCGCCATCGACGCGGACGTCGACGCGGCGGCGTGCGTCATAGACGCGCGTAGCGTCGTCATCGCACGAAGAGTTGCGTGTCGCGACATTGCGAGGTCACTGCGTGCGATTGTAGCGCGAATGCGCGAGGCAGTGACTGGCGATAATGGACGATCGAGTGCGGCGTAAATACAACACGCGACGTGAATATGTACAAATATTAGTTGAAGCTACAGGCGCAGAGCTAGCGCGCCATGTCGGTTTCGACAGACGCCAAGGCATCTGCCATAGTTCGTTGTAGATTATGTAGCTCGAGCTCGAGACTGTCCATATCTCGACGCAAGTCTCTCGTCGGCGGACCGGCGTCTCGAGGCGACGGGACGTCTTCATCAGAAGACGTATCTTCTATATCCATCGGTGTTGGTGGCGGTTGATGCTCTGTCGCTTTTGTGACCTTTGATACTCTGACCATCTCTATAGCGCGCGTTGTGGCCTCGGCGGCGGCACGAAGCTCAGCATCATGCGCATCGGCTTGAACATCGAGCTCTCGGCGTGCCGCGGCCAACTCACGTTCGAGCACCACGCGCTCTTTCTCAGCAACGCGAATGACGTCGTATGCATCATTGAGTTCACGTTCTAAAACTTCTACCCGCGCCTTAGTGCGTTCCATGTCACTAATGCTCCACGACGATGGAATCGGTCGCTCGTCCGCGACGGGTGCCGCGTCTTCGACATCCTCATCCAAGCTATCGCGCAGCGCAATCTTTTCCGTCAACGACGCGAGCTCTGCGATGACCGCACTCACCGCTGAACCGCCTAGCTTCTTTCCGCTCGGCGCCGTCGGTGCGAACGAACGCAACGCTTCCAATGCCATTTTCAGCGTCGCCACTGATTTCTTACGTTGCCTCGCCTCGCGTTCGAGCGTCTGTGTGAGCTTCTTCTTTAATCCTTTCACCAATCTCGCACGTTCTTCGCGCATATCATCGTGCTCCTGCTTTAATTTATTATGCGAGTAGGTCAGCGCGGCATGCGCGCGCTTCAGCGCTTCATACTCCTCCCTTGAACGCTCGATTTCAACGCCAGCGGCATTCCGGCGCTTCTTCTCCCTCGCGAGCTCCTCGCGAAAATGTCCCGCTTCCTTCGTGAGCGCCCTGAGTTTCGCCACCGTCGATGCATTCGTCTTAACACTGTTTGTGCCCTGACGCACGTACGCACGAGGCGGTGCCCGATCCGACGGCGTGGGTGGTTCGCTCTCGTCGCTCGTCGTCGAGTCGTCGTCGACTCCGTCGTATCCACCCACATGCGCGCCGAACGCGCGCACCTGACGCCGTCGCGCGCGCGACGGCGTCGCAAACGTGTGCGCAGACCTTCCGCGCGCCGGCGCCTCGCCGTCCCGCGCTCGAGCGCCGCGCTTGAGCGTGTAGCCCGCGGGTGAATGCCCAACGGCCGGTTCACGCGCGCGAACGCGGCGCCGCGCGCCCTCCTCGTCCTCGTCGTCGAGGTGCATGAGCCAAGACGAACGAAGTCGCGCAGCGTCCGTGACTCCCGCGCCGGCGTCATCGGCGCGCGGCGCGCGGCGACGCTGCATTTGTCGCCGCAACGACGAGTGACGACATTCCGGCGCGGCAGACCACGACGCGCGCCATGGTGGACGCCGCCAAGCCCGGCGCGAAGAAGCGCGGGCGGCCGAGGAACCCGAACAAACCGCGGCCTAGGAAGCCTGGCCCACCTCCAGAAGCTTTGCGAGTGCGTGTTTAGACGAGCGACGTTGAGCGACGACGAGACTTGGAAAGACAATTGCAACCGCTCAAGCTCGCTTTCTGCGCGCGAGAACGAGTTATCTGTCGCGCGTGTCGCGTCCGTTACACCGAGACTGACGAGAATCGTGTTAACCGATGCGTATAGGTTCGACATAATCCGATATTTGATGAAATGCGCCAGCAAATGGATGCAGTCGTGGCGGCTATACACCCCAAGCGAGGCGGTGGCGGCGCGGCGCAGACGTCGTCGAAACCTTCAGAGACGTTGGCGGATCGCGTAGAAAAGGTTGTGGGGATCACAATGACAGAGAAGGAAAAGGCGGCGATTGAGAAGGAGCGTCGGGAGGCGGCGATGTATTGGCCGGTGAGTTTAAATCCAAAGCTCAAGCCCAAGGGGTGCGTGGTGAGCGACGACAGAATGTCGTTCACGAGCACGAAGGGCTATAAGACGTGCGTGGCGTCGCACGGGGTGAAGACCGCGGGGGCGTATTACTACGAAATTGCTATTATAGCGCTCGGGGAGACCGGGCACGCGCGCGTCGGGTGGAAGTCTAAATCGGGTGAGCGAAACGCGCCCGTCGGTTTCGACAAGTTTGGCTATGGGTATAAGGACATCGGCGGAGAAAAAGTGCATCAGGGCGTGACGTCAGCGTATGGTGAACCGTTTAAAGAAGGTGATGTGATTGGATGTTATATTTATGTCGACGTAGATGTACCGGTGAAGGCGCGCGGAACGAAGGTGACGACTGTGAATGCGGCGAGCGAGCCAACGGAGAATGCGAGTTTTATCGCCTTTGCCAGAAACGGAGCGTTTCAAGGTAAGGCGTTTGAAAGTTTAACCTCTGGCGACGGCGCGTACTTTCCAGCAGGATCGCTCTATACCATGCCCGATGTCGAGCCCGCGCAGTTGAAATTTAATTTCGGGCCGACGTGGGCGTTCCCACCGGATGTCAATGCGGTTGGATTTGTGGCGCCGCGGCCAATGTCGCACTTTGCCCCTCCGCGTCCGCCTCCGCAAGAAGTGAAAACCGAGCCCGAAGATGCCAAGGCCGTAGATACCGAATGGCAAGACGCCAAACCAGCCATAAGTAGCGATGAACCTAAACCAACGATAGCACTAGAAGGGTTTCCGACATCGGCAAAGCCGAGCGCGACGTAGTAGTAGTAAGACCAAATTTGGATGTTTGTTTTACAAATGTTGACAACTAATTATAGGCACGCGCACTCACGCCGAGACCTTCAACCTCGCAGCTTTAACTTGTTTCAATTGTCTCTTCATCTTCTTCCTGCTCTTAGCGTCGCACTGAAACGTCATCGCTGCCGCTTGTTTTGCCGCGCTTCCTTGTCGAACGCGACCCTTGCTCACGCCCGAGTTTTTCTTATTCGTCTTCAAGAATATATCAGCCTTACCCACCGCGTTCAATCCCCATGCCATGGCCTCATTATTTCGCCTTTCTGCATCCCTCGCCCGAGCTAACGTCGCCGCATCGACTTCTAACGGCGCCTTGTCGTCATCCACGTCCATCTTACCGTCGTCGTACTTCATGTTTTGATGCGCCTTTGAGTTCACCACTGGGATTTTAGGCTTGGCCATCGCCTTAGCCATCGCTGCTTGCTTGGCGTCAAACTTCTCGCGTTCGGCATCGGTTTCCGACACCGCGATTTGCCGCGACAGGCGCACTTCGCGCTTGCACGCGGCGCGCGCAGACTTGCCCATGGTGCGCTGGCGGCGGCTGGCGGCGGCGGCGGCGTAAACGTTGGTTTAGTGTCGCGCCTGAACGACTGCGATGCGAGACGCGCGGTGTGAAACGCGTAGCGTTGGTCGTTGATGCCTGCGTTCGCTCGTTCGAGGGCGATGGCGAGGTTGGCGCGCGCGTGCGCGACGACGAGTGCGGTGGAGCTGCTCGGGCGTGCGCCTCGCAGTCGCGGGGACGGTTGTCGCGCGACATTGACGTGCTGCGATGACCATCGATCAATGCGCGTGGTGCGCGAACGTTGTGTGTCGAAAACAATGACTAATGCGCGCGGTGCGTGCTATTCATACTTCGTTCGCGCGAGCTAGGTCTAAGATGTCGTCGTCGAGCGCGCACCAGACGCCAGTTTTGTCAAGCGTCTTTGCGGACACGTCGATAATTTGCGGAGTAAATACGCACGTGTGCGTCTTGTGCGCGGCGTCTAAGAATGCTACGGTGCGTACATTGATGTCGTCGACGTGGTTGTCGATGATGACGGTAAATAATACGCTGCAATCTTTGGCGATTTGACTGACGACGAAATCTCGTAACAGAGCGCCATGTTCGGCAGTCAAGTTTGTCAAATCGTCTTTAAGTTCAGCCGCCAAAACGTGCGCACGCGCGTACCCAATGCAATGACGTGACTGCACACGTAGGATGTGTGCAAAGACGTCCGCACTTGCGTCAATCATCCCTGGAAGCGCTGCTCGAATCACGTCCAGCGACACATTCGCTTGCGTGCCGCTTTCATCCATCAATACGTTAAAGTCACCGTCGCATATTCGCAAATTATTTTGTGGACATTCAAAAAGCGCATTGATCGCTGTTTGAATTCTGAGCTTGTCACCAGAGAATAAATCTAATGGATCGTAAGCGCTCGCCGTCTTTCGCTCGCCGCGCGCCAACTTGAGCGTTTGGTGCAACTGATATCGACTAACTTCTTTCCCGTCATCAAGCGTGACCGCAACGCCCGATTTAGGTTTGATTTCAACGAGAAAAACATCTCGTGTTCGTGAGAAGCACGAGTGCGCGCGTGCGGCGAGTCGCGACAACTGACCGAACCGCTCGGCGACGTCAACGCGTTGACCGTCCCGTCGACGACGCTCGAGGCGCTCTGCGACATCGTATTTCGACGCTAAACCAGCGATGAAATCTGAGGAAAACTCCACAATGCAAGGCTCTATATCGCTCACTTCCCTAGCCAGCGTTGGAGCATCGCGATAAAACTCGTCCCGCGCCCGGCGGTCTGCGGCGACCCAAGACTCGCCGACGCCGACGTCCTCGTCGCTGCACGTGGCGAGATCCCATACCGCGGCGTCAAGCGCGCTCTGTTGCCAACGGCGATTGTTTTGAGTTTTGCGCACGCGCAGCAGCGCGCGGTCGAGCCTCACGCGCGGTCCACGTTCGTGCGCTGGTCCTCGGTACTCAAACACGCAGTGTGCGTTGCCTTCATTCAAGTATTCAAACGACGCCACGTCGTCGACTGTGAGGATGATGCGCGTCGACGCGCATTTGCCGTCTTGCGCTCTGCCCATGACTCTACACGGTGACACCACGCCTAGGCGCGCGTGCGTGTGCGGCAGAGCTCGAGGAGTTTGAGCTACGTAAAGTTAGTTGGAAATATTACAACGCCAACGCGGACTTGATTTATCCCATCGACGCACGAAACGCGTCAATCTTCTCAAATATATTTCTCGGATTACCCTGTATAAGTCTTCCCGACCCGTCGGAGCTGCCCGATGGAGGCGTGCCGACGCATCCAGCTTCGCAGTACGTCATCCACTGGTCGATGATTGAGTTTGTTGACGCCGGACACTCGTGCGCGGGACAGTGCCCGCCAGGAGATATCTCATAGTAGTCCGCGCGAGGAACCGCGCGCTTCAGACGCTGCCCCCAAAGAGGTACAACCCATGGGTCCTCTTTGCCGTACACTAGCGCGATTGGAATGTCGCTTGCGGCGAGCCGCGTTAACATGTCGTCAAACGACATTTTTGATTTCGGGCTCCATACCACCGAGCAAAACGCAGAAAGCGCGTTGGGATTATCGGTCGGCGCTATGATGCGGCGCACCAAGTCGTCATCTATTCTAGATTTGCTAGCGTACACAAGGCCAAGTAATCCGCTCACATTTTCAGCTGAGCGGAAACTATCCCAATACGCCTTAAACGGCGTCGACACCCACTTCGGCACCGGCAAACTGCCTTTCCATGGCGCCAAGCGATAGCCAAGCGAATTCTCATCATTCGGCACGAAGGCCCAAAACGGCGTAGCGTTCATTAAAATCAAGCCGCGCACGAGCTCTGGCGACGTCGCCGAAACGTACGTCGCTAGATAGCCGCCCAACGAGTTTCCCGCGACGTAGCTACTCCGACCGACAACATCGCGCAAGAAATCATCCACCTGATCCCGCCACATATCGATAGAATACTGAAACCCCTGGGCGTGTAATTCCTTCACGGCGTCGTCGTCACGCGGCCACGAATCGCCTTGCCCGCACAAGTCCAACGCCCACACGCACGCGCCTGCATCGGCGAGCTCCTCGAGCTGCGCGCGATAATGAAACGTCCCGACGCCGAATCCGTGCAAGAACACTACGTGCTTCGCCGCGTTGACGTCTCCAGAGCGTTCGTAGTGCACGTCGTGCCCGCGCCAGGTGTAGCGCGCGTCTTTTTTCGACGACCCGTTATCCATCACAACCTCTGACGACGATTGAGACGACGACGAGCTCGCGGCACGGCGCGCGCGCGACGCCATCGCGCGCGCACCGTCGCGAGCGTGCATCATAGACGTCCCACGCGATTGCGCGACCGCGCTCGGTGACGTCGCGCGCACGGTCGGCGTCATCGTCGTCATGCCGCGCACAGTGTCGTCAGTCGTCACTCGCGTGCACGAGCTCGAGCGACGTCCCGCGCCGACGATGGGGGGCAACCAGAGCCACGAGAATGACACGACCACGAACGCCGGCGCCGCGGCTGACGTGATGAGTGCCGCGCCGCCGCCGGCGCGCACCGCCGAGCCCGAACGCGTCGTCGAACCGGCGCCGCCGATCGCCATCGTCACGGACGCCGTCGCGACGCTCTCCGTCGCCGCGGCATCCGCGCCACCGGCGTGCGCGACGCCGCTCGCGAGAGCGTCCAAGGTTAAGGTTGATTTTCGCCCGTTCGGGGCGCCGCTCGCGTTTTTGGCTGCGGCGAAGATGCTCGGGATGGATGTCGCATGCGGCGAGCAGGTCAAGACGGCGCCGGAAACGCCGACCGCCGTCGTCGATGGCGGCGCGATGACCATCGTCGGCGCGCTGAATATGGTGGATGCGATCGTGAGTGCGGTTGATGGGAATTCTACGCTCATGGGCGCGAGCGCGGGCGAAGCGGAGGCGATTCACGATTGGTTGGCGCAGGCGAAGAACTTTCTTCCGGGTGGCGGGTTTGAGCGACAGTGCGAGCAAGTGGACGAATACTTGGCGACGCGCACGTATTTGGTTGGACACGCGATAACGCTCGCGGATTTAGCCATGTGGGCTGAGTTTACGACGAACCGTCAGTGGCTGGTGATTGTGAAGAAGAACAAGTGCGCCAACGTGCAACGTTGGTTGGCGACGTTGAACGCCGACGAGACGTTGGGAGCCGTCGTCGCGGAATCGGACGCTGGGAACCCAGTCTTGGTGAAAAAAGCCCCGGCGACGTCGGACGGTGCGGGTGGAAAGAAGAAGGCAGCTACGACTGGATCGTTCGAAGTGGATCTTCCTGGAGCTGAAGATGGCAAGGTGGTGACGCGTTTTCCGCCCGAGCCGTCTGGATTTTTGCACATCGGCCACGCCAAGGCGGCGTTGTTGAACCACTATTTTGCGCGTCGGTACAACGGTAAGCTCATCGTTCGGTTCGATGATACGAACCCTGATAAAGAAAACAACGATTTTGTGGATAGCATCATGGAGGACATCGCCACGTTGGGTCTCGATCCAGACGTCGTGACATACACGTCTGATTCCTTCGACGCCATTCTTAAGATGGCTGATAAGCTCATCAAGGAGGACAAGATGTACATCGACACGACGCCCGTGGATAAAATGCGTGAAGAACGCATGGCTCGTGTCGAGTCAAAGTGCAGAAGCCAAAGTGTGGAGGAAAACTTGCGTCTTTGGAATGAAATGAAGGCGGGTTCTGAAGAGGGCGTTGCGTGCGCCGCGCGATTCAAGATTGACATGTCTCATAACAACGGTTGCATGCGTGATCCTGTCGCGTATCGATGCAACGTGAATACGCCGCACCATCGTACAGGTACCAAGTACAAGGTGTATCCGACGTACGATTGTGCGTGTCCTTTTGTCGACGCGCATGAAGGCGTCACGCATGCGTTGCGAACTTCTGAATACGCCGACCGCGAAGATCAATACATCTGGATTCAAAAGGCTATGGGTTTGCGCAAAGTGCACATCTGGGAATACAGTCGTTTAAATTTGGAGTATACCACGCTTTCCAAGCGCAAGTTGCAATGGTTTGTCGACGAAGGTCACTCTACTGGTTGGGACGATCCACGCTTCCCAACTGTGCAAGGTGTCACGCGCCGAGGCTTGAAGGTTGAAGCGCTCAAGGAGTTTATGCTTTCACAAGGGGCGAGCAAAAACTGCAACTTGATGGAGTGGACGAAGATTTGGGCAATGAACAAGAAGATTATCGATCCCATTGCTCCCCGTCATGTATGCGTCGCCGACGAAGACCGCGTCGTCGTCAACGTGCTTGGTTTCCCCGACGGCGAGCACTGGTACACCACGCCAAAGCACAAGAAGAATCCGGATGTGGGTATCAAAGTTACCTTGCGTATGAAGGAAATCCTCCTCGAACAAGCCGACGCGCAATTGATAAGCGAAGGAGAGGAATGTACGCTCATGGATTGGGGTAACGCCATCTTCAAGAACATTGTCAAGGAGGGCGACGTGGTGAAGTCGATGGATTGCGAAATCAACCCCGAAGGGGATGTCAAGTCAACGAAGCTCAAGCTTACTTGGTTGGCGAACTGGAAAGAACTAGTGCCGGTCATCATGAAGGACTTTGATTACTTGATTACCAAGAGAAAGCCCGAAGAGACGGATGAGTTCAAGGACATCGTCAACAAGACGACGGAAATTGTGACTGTTGCTCGTGGTGACGGTAACTTGCGCGCGTACAACAAAGGAGAAATCATCCAAATCGAGCGTAAGGGTTATTTCATTGTCGACCGCGTGTACGTCAATGAGGCGCACCCGATGATTTTGTTGAACATTCCGGATGGCAAGAAAGCGTCCTGGGGCGTCGGCGCGAAGTAGACTTTTAATTCGAACACATTCAACACATGCGAAGACGACTGTCCAATTTATTTTGACATGACGTTGCAAATAACTATAGTTCTACAAGCTATTGCGCTCCGAGCGTCTTGCCGAGTTCGCCAGTCTCATGCATGGAATTTACGATGTCGTGTCCGCCGAGGAGCTCGCCTTCGAAGTACAACTGCGGAATCGTCGGCCATTCTGAAAAGTCTTTGATGACAAAAATCAAGTTTGGATTGTAGTAATCATCCAGCACGTTCACCGTGTCATAGTCTACGCACAGCTCATTCAAAACATTCACCATGCGATGAGAAAAGCCGCAGTCGGGCTCTTCCCGAGTACCTTTGATGAACGCCACTATCTTGTGTGTTTCAATGCAATTTTGAATCGCCTTGGACAACTCTTCGGCAGGCATGTCAGGCGTTTTCCCATCCGTCAGTCGCACGCACGCCTTGCTCGGTCTCGTCCGCCGCTCACTAAATAGCTTGTTATCCGGCGTGTTTCCGGGCGGCAAGCTCCCCGCCTCCGCCACGTACTCCATCATCCACGTCTTCCACGCCGTTTGCAAATCTGCCTTTGATGCATCAGGGAGCGACAAACATCGCACACTATAACAATACTGCGGCAGCTCAAACGCGTGCACTTTCACGCTCGAGTTTACTTTGCGACTCAACCCGACGTACTGCAACGCCCCTTTTTCATTGTAAATCGCATACACTCCCGGTGTGGCTGGTATCCCTTCGTGCCGGTGCCCATCATTCGCGAGCACGAACGACTCTGACTCCGCCATCGTCGGCGCACCGTTCGCACCGGACGCGCACACAACCATCGAGCGTGTCCACCGAGAGCTCGTCCTCGGCGACCCTAGGGCGCGAGCGCCCGGCGTCGAGCTCGCCCGCGCCACCGTCGTCGACGACGTCGTCGCCATTGACATCTTTGCGCGCATGCACAGCATGGTATTCATTTAATCCCTGGCCCTGCGTCGCCGCGCGACTTACGCCTCGCGCGACGAAAGCTGACGTCACAGCCGTAACAGCCCATTGTTAGTTGAAAAAGCACGCCCAAAATAGAACTCTAATCGACACGCAAAACTCGCCGACACCGCGCGCTCGACGCCACTTTTCGACACCTTCGGTACATACATAACGTGAACATGAGGTGCGGGCGCGTGATATGTGCGCGTACGCGCGTATGCGCTCGATTGTGCGGTTGTGCGCGCCGCTACACTCGACTTTTGGACGCGCGCGCGCTGTGGTCAATAGCGCGCGCGGGAGACTCACCACTTTGACTTTTCCCGACATACGCAGAGAAATCGTGCACATTCAAGCGGGGCAATGCGGTAACCAAATCGGTGCAAAGTTCTGGGAGGTATGCCTCGGCCTCGGCCTCGCGCGGGCGTGAGCACGCGCTCGATGCGTCTCGTCTTTGCGTCGGCGACACTGGAGACGCGAAAAGTCAACCGTGCGCGCTAACCAACCACCGCGTCGCTCGTTTTCATAGGTAATCTGCGACGAGCACGGCGTCGACCCCACTGGCACGTACTGCGGTGATGCTGACTTGCAACTTGAACGCGTCAACGTGTACTTTAACGAAGCTTCTGGAGGTACGTTGACTTTTTCGCTTGCGCGCGAGAAGTTTAATTTTGTCTCATTTCGCAGGTCGGTACGTGCCGCGCGCGGTGCTCATGGACCTTGAACCTGGCACGATGGATTCTGTGCGTTCGGGACCGTACGGTCAAATCTTCCGCCCCGATAACTTTGTGTTCGGACAAACTGGCGCCGGTAACAACTGGGCCAAGGGCCACTACACGGAAGGCGCCGAACTCATCGACGGCGTGTTGGACGTCGTGCGCAAGGAGGCGGAGTCGTGCGACTGCTTGCAAGGCTTCCAAGTGTGCCACTCCCTCGGAGGTGGTACCGGTTCCGGTATGGGTACGCTCTTGATCTCCAAAATTCGCGAAGAATACCCCGACCGCATGATGCTCACGTTCTCTGTCGTACCGTCGCCCAAGGTGTCCGACACCGTCGTCGAGCCGTACAACGCCACGTTGTCCGTGCACCAATTGGTTGAAAACGCCGACGAATGTATGATTCTCGATAACGAAGCTCTCTATGATATTTGCTTCCGCACGTTGAAGTTGACGACTCCGACGTTCGGTGACTTGAACCACTTGATTTCTGCCGTCATGTCTGGTGTGACGTGCTGCTTGCGATTCCCTGGTCAGTTGAACGCGGATTTGAGAAAGCTCGCTGTCAACTTGGTGCCGTTCCCGCGCTTGCACTTCTTCATGGTTGGCTTCACTCCATTGACGTCTCGTGGCTCGCAACAATACCGCGCGTTGACTGTTCCGGAATTGACTCAACAAATGTGGGATGCGAAGAACATGATGTGCGCGGCTGATCCGCGCCACGGCCGCTATCTCACCGCCTCGGCGCTCTTCCGCGGCCGCATGTCCACCAAGGAGGTTGACGAACAACTCTTGAACATCCAAAACAAAAACTCGAGCTACTTTGTGGAATGGATTCCGAACAACGTCAAGTCGTCTGTATGTGATATTCCTCCCAAGGGCCTCAAGATGTCGTCCACGTTCATCGGGAACTCGACTGCGATTCAAGAAATGTTCAAGCGCGTCTCCGAAGCGTTTACGGCCATGTTCCGTCGCAAGGCTTTCTTGCACTGGTACACGGGCGAAGGTATGGACGAAATGGAGTTCACCGAAGCCGAAAGCAATATGAACGATCTCGTGTCCGAATACCAACAATATCAAGAAGCGACGAGCGACGACGGTTTCGAAGAGGAAGACGAGGACCTTGACGAACAAGCGTTCTAAATGCGTTGTAATCGAAAAAGTGTCCAACGGTAACTTGTGAACACCAGATACACATGGGCGCTGCTGATTGACGGAGAGAATAACACACGTGGGCAAATGAGCTGAAGCGCGCGCTCTGCACTAGCGCGCGTGCGAACCTAAGTAGCCCCATCAAAAGAACGCGAGCCGACTGAATGCGCCGTTCATACATACATACCGCGCTCCGCTGAAATTACACTCTCATTGTCATAACTTAAACATCATACCACTGCTGGCGCCCGCTAAACAATGTACAGAACTTTTGTTTTACCTGCTAGATCGTGTCCGTTTTCTGTTTCAAACGTTCAGTGAGCGTCCTTGACAACTTTTCCAGTCCATTTTTCTGATTCTCAAGCTGTTTCACACGCGTCTTTAAGGTTTCTCGTTCATTCACGAGCTCAATCAACTGTACGTTCGCCTTTTGCATTTGTAAAGACATCTCTAGTTTTTCTTTTTCTCGCTCCAACGCCTCCTTTCGGGCTTGATTCACGTCGTTTGCATAGCCATTCAATGCGTCGTCGTTCTGCTTGACGACATCTTTAAACTGCTCAAACTTTTCTCCATACGTCTTCAAATCCTGCATCAACGCCAACTCGCGCCCCATTCGGTTTTGCAATTCCTCGCGTGTTTTGATCAACTCCTCCTCGAGACCGCGTCGTAATTCATCCGCGTGTCGCTCTTTTGCTGCAAAGAGTTGCTCCATCGTCGCCATGGCAGTCTGGCTTCTCTCAGCGTGTTCCTCGTGCACCTTAACCTTCGACCGCATGATCGACACCTGCTCGCGCAACAGCGCACTTTCATCCTCCCATTGCTTTCTCTCCGCCTCCATCGCATGCGCGTTCGGCTTAATCGACTCGTACAAACCTTGAAGCGAACTCGTCAAAATCGCGTGTTCCTTCTTGAGTTCAGCATTCTTCACTTGCAACGCCCTCGCCAAGCCCTCGAGGGCGTCATGCCTGCGCGACTTGGCGTGCAATTCCATCGCGAGCATCGCCGCGTCGGCTTTCGCGCGCTTGAGCGCATCCTCGAGCGTTTCCTCTGACTGCATCGGGCGTCACGAACTCAAGCGTCGCGCTCGAGCTCTGCCGCCAGTCGTCGCCGGCGAGGATGGCGAGCGCGATGGCGAAGCTCGATGCGCTCCGCGCGGCGTACCCGGATGCCGAAGAGTGGATGCTCGAGGGCGTGTGCGCGTCCCTCGACGCGCTGAGCGTCGGCGGCGCGACTGACGGTGCGACTGGTGGCGAAGTGCGAGACACCATCGCGTCCTTCCTGGGCGACAGCGACGCGGTGGATGCGTTGAGTGCGATGTGGGCGCGCGCGCCGAGTGCGCTGGCGTCGTTGAGTGCGGCGAGCGCGACGGCGGACGCGCGGATGAAGGTGGCGCCGGCAGGGACGACGGCGTCGGCGTCGGCGCCCGCGCGAGCCGCGCGCGCTCCGGCGCGAGAAACTAAGGCGGTGCGATTTGTCGAGCGTAAATCATCAAATCAGTCGATCGCGTCGTCGAGTGCCGAACGACGACCCGCACCAGGGGACGCGCTCGCGCCTGGGGACTTGGCAAAGGCGTGTGTGAATTGCTTACGATGTGGAAAAGTGTACGACTTACGAGCCAAGGATGGGGTGATTTCGCAAACCGCGCTCGGGTTTTTAGAAGGCAGCGCGCGGTGCACGTTTTGTGGCGCGTTCGTTGCGGTAATTTTAGTCGACGGTTCGCGTTTTGTAGGCGGGAGCGCTGAGGGTGATGCTTCGACGTCCGCTGGAACGGTTGAGGACCCGCCGTCGCGAGACGTCTTTGACAAATTACGAGCCATTTCGTTAGGCGTTCAAGACGATGGCGAAGGTGATACCACCGCGCGCTCAGTACGTCGCGGTAAAGAGGTCGTCGACGACGACGACGCCACCGCTGTAGCCGTGGCTGCGAAGGACCGATTGGTGCACTTTGACCAGACGTCGGCAAAGCGTACCACCGTCATCGACGACCAAAGCGAATACTACGAAATTGACGGCAACGCCTGGCTCGATGAGCAGGAGCGCGAGGAACTGAAGAAGCAAGTGCAGGAAATGCGTGACGCTGAAGAAGAAGCCAAACGCCGCGCGCGCACGACGTGGACGCTCGACCTCATCGGTCGTCGCGTCGCCGCGCCCGCCCCTGAGGATGCCTCGACATCCACCGACCGTGACGAGCGCGCCGATGACGCCGCCCTCGCCGCCGCCAAGGCCATCCGAGCCGCTCTCGCCACGAACGAAGAACTCGCGCAAGGCGGCGGTGGTGCTGCCGCATCCGCCGCGAACACCGCGAGAGAACTCGAACGTTCTCGTGTCGTCGTCAATCCTTCCGTCGACCGCGCGCCCACGTTTCTTCGCGCCGCCGCGCACGTCAAACCCGAACTCACCCGCACAGACATCCCCGAAGCGCTCATGCAGCGCGTAGATCAATTAGAACACACACGCCGCGTGCTCGATGACGACCCTTTCGAGCGCGTGGCGTTAGAAGCTGCAGAATTAGGCTTTACGTAGACTTGCTATACCCAAAAGTCACCAAAGTGACCAACCGACCAACGAACCTTTTAGACACGCACTTTACGCGCGCCACTGTCGCGCCCGCACGCACGCCGCGGCGGCCGCGCCCGCGAAGACGCGTGACGAAAGACGTACGTCGGCGCGACCCGTTCGCTTCGTCGTCGCCATCGTCCCTCGTCCGTCGTCGGCGTCGGAAAGCATTTTCAAAGCGCCGTGTGACGACGCGTTTTCCCTCGGAGCACCATGGTGAAGTTTGCCCGTCGGTTAGATTCCCAACGCTTCCCTTCCTGGGCCGAGCACTACATCGATTACCGCGCGTTGAAGGGGTTGGTGTACGCCGCGGTGGAGGACGACGCGCGGGCGGGGGAGTTTTTAAACGCGCTCGGAGGAGAGATAAATAAGGTGCGCGCTGGGGAGGGCTAGAATATTCCGACTCGGCTCGCGCGCGCGTGGCGACGATGAGGCGTGTTGTTGTGTCACGCGCGTGAGGTGATGGACGTAAATGGTATTTTGAAGCGTCGTGCAGTCGCGCGATATCAATGATGAGTACTGACGGGCGTATCGTATCGTCGCGTATCGTAGGCGAATGCGTTTTATTGCGCGAGAGAGGCGAGTTTGAAGGAGCGGCTCGACGCGTTAGAGGCGGATTTAAGGAATGATAACAGCGACGAGATGTTGTTGAAGCGAGCGAAAAAGATGCTGGTGAAGGAGTTCTATCCCGAGCTTTCCGAGCTGCGCGAGTTTGTGGTTTTGAATTACACCGCCGTTATCAAGGCTGTGAAAAAATTCAACAAGAACTGCAACCGGAAGGAAAACGCGGTGAGTATTTTAAGCGAAAGTCCGATGTTTTACTCGTTGGGATTGGCCAAGCTCGTGACTCGTACGGAAATGCTTACTGTGCACGCGGCTCCGAAGAGGAAGACCAAAATGCTTGAAGATTCGATTTGTCCAGTGTGCGAAGACGTGCTCAGCAACCCAGTGGTGTTGCCGCATTGCAAGCACAAGTTTTGCTTCAAGTGTATCATTAACGCGGCGCCGTCGGCGAGCGCGCCGCTTATTACGACCTCGTCAGCGACCGATCTGAGTGATCTTTCTGAACTTCAGTCGCCTTTGATGAAAACTCCGGCACAACGGGTGGCGATGTTTCCAGGCCGATGTCCAGTGTGCAAATCGCGCGACGAAAATCACGGCACCGGTCACATGTTTCAGCCCGACCCTACGTTGGATGATTTCATCAAAAGTCACTTCAACGACGGTGATTTGGACACGGATGCAGATGATATCGATCCGGCATCACCGTCGTCCTCGAGTGAGGAGACACTCGTACCTCCAGAGTCGCCCACGCCGGCGCCGATGATTCGTAAAGTACTCCTCGTCGCCGTGGCTGGATGCCGAGTAGACTCGATGCTTACTGCGAATACGCCCACGCTCAAGTCGTTTATTCGAGGCAACAAGAATGCGTGCTTTTCGCTCGACATGCAAGCAAGCGCGATGCGATGCTCCACGAGCTCGAGCTCGCCCATGTTACCCGTGCTTACGGGTCAGTCGGTGAGCGTCTTGAAAGCCATCGACGAGGATGACGACGCGTCGTTAACATCTATGTTTGAGCGTCTCAAAGAAGTTCGGTCATGGGTCAAAGGCGCATTCGCCATCGGTCAAGCCGAGGACTTGCATAAGATTTTGCGCAAAGAGGCAAAACCTTTACTAGAGACATCGCAAAATACTGATCTCGCCGCGGCGGAAGCCGTGACGAACACGCTTCAAGGCTCAGTCACACCAGATGTGGTTTTCCTTCACATGGGTGAGATTCAGAAGGCAGGTTTCAAGCACGGATTCGGTCCTCATGTTGAGAAATACATGGCCGCTATCGAAGCTGCGGATGTGCGATTGAAACAGGTTCTCGACGCGTTGCACGAACGTCAGAGCATTCACCCTACAGAAGACTGGCTCGTGATGCTCACTTCGCCTTCGGGTGGAACGTGTCGCGCAGATATGCCTGCCGGTATGCAGGGCGAGTTTGACGCACACGACTGGAACGATGGTGGAGGACGGCAACTTCGCTCGAACGGTGTTAGTGGCTTATTGGAGTTGCCCCAGCACAGCGCCGGTTGGGTGATGATAGAGAGCGGGCCAAAGTTGAGCATCACTGGAGAGCTTTTGCCAGCACCTCGCGATACAGACATCGTGCCTACTCTTCTCGAACACTTTGGCGTCGCACCAAGACGCGAATGGAGCATGGATGGCGAAGACATGCTGTCGTTTCGCCGGCGAGAGAATTCCGCGAAGGATCCTACAATGCCATCGCGATTGAAAAACATAAAGAAAGGCTTTGAGCACAGACGTATTAGCACGCAAAACTTAAATTCAAAGCCATTTCCTACGCACTTACCGGGGCTTTTCGAGCCATCCGGATGTGCAGTTATTGGACATCGAGGATTGCGAGCGAATCGCGCGTCTGGCGCGGGAATTCGCGAAAATACGGTGGCGTCATTCAACGCCGCGGCGGAGGGCGGTGCGGAGTGGTGTGAATTTGACATCCAAGTCACATCAGATGGTGTCCCAGTTGCATGGCATGACGATATCGTAATTATTCGACGCGGTCAAGGTCCTTTAGAAAGCTTTAGCGTTCGTGAGGTTGAGTGGTCCGACTTGCGGGAGTTGTCGCGAGCCGCTAAACGCACCGCGCAACGGCCAGTCGACGCTCTGGGTATTGAGAACGCGAAGCGTATCATGAGTACAGACGAAGATGACGATCACGACGACCGCGATGACGAGTACGACGCGCAAGATGAAGTTACATTTTATCGCGTTTTCGGCGGCGATCCCGAGCCTCAGCCCTGGGTGATGGAAGTTGAAGATGAGATCCCAACGCTCGCACAGATTTTGGCCAATACACCAGAGTCGCTTGGTTTCAATGTCGAACTGAAGTACGATGAAGAGAACAGTTGCAACACTCGTCGGTTAGTCGCCGAATTGCGTTCGATATTAGCGGTGTGCTCTGGACACGCTGATCGACGAATTGTGTTCTCGTCGTTTGATCCCGACGCAGCTTTGTTGATGCGCGCCATTCAAGGTTCGTATCCTGTGATGATTCTCACGGACGCCAACGCTGATCATGTCGATCCGCGTCGGCGTTCTGTTGCGGCGGCGATGCAGGTGGCACTTGAAGGCGGCTTGTGCGGTGTGGTCTCGGACGTTAAGGCGATCATTAACAGTCCAGCGGACGCGGCTGGTGTCCGTGACAGCGGTTTGCTTCTCGCGACGTATGGCGAAGGAAACGATGATGATGGCTCGACGGGTACTCAAGTCGAACTTGGCGTGTTCGGCATCATTACTGATGCTGTACCTGCAGTTGCAAAGAAGTTCAATTCGGCTACTGTTCAAGGGCAGTCGTTTGCGCCACCACTATCAGTATGCACGGCGCCAGCGTCTTCTATGGACTCAATTGTAGAAGAGGCAGCCGCCGAATTCGGTAAACACGCGAACATCGGCACAAAGACAGCCGAGTTAGACAAAGTGCGAAATTCCAAGTGGTACAAGTTATCCGACGAGGCACGACAGGGTAATATCGATAACGATGACGACGACGTCGACACTCGAGCGTCTCCAAGACGCCGACGCGGAAGCCGCGCGTCAAGCGAAATCGGCGACTATTTTTCAGACAGCGAACGTCCAGACTCGCCCGAGTCATTTCAATCGCTTCAGTCCCATTCATCTCGTAACAACGTCAAATGGACTGGGTATCCGCAGTTTTCTCGCGGGATGTCAAAAGAAAGAAGACAGCCAAACAAACTTGCCGCCATTCAGCCTAAAGCTGCAATGAAGTGAGCCACAGTATCAGCGAAGAACTGATACTTACATTCCCCTATTTTTCGGCATCCTTTTTGATGCGTGTAGTGCGTTTATTTTGCGTCATTACATTATAGACCACCACCACCTAAGCTTTGTCAAAGCTGCTTTGAGCATGTAATTAACAGCAATCTCTGTAACACACCTCAGTGCATCGTGCGCGCTCCCAACCGTCACTTGCGATTGAACACAATCACGAACGTTCAAGCGTGAGAACATAACGCTATACATTAAAGTACACGCGCCACGTCCTCGCTCGGCTAGAATAGCGTCGCCACTCGACTGTCTTTGACGTGATGCGCCTCTTCACCTTTTACATGTTCAACGCCAACGTAAGTCATGATTGCGCACGCCTTACGCGTTTGTACTCACCATGCGATGATGTTCACACGCACACAGGGCGAGTGCATGTACCAGCGCGAATGGTCTCGCGAACGTGCGAGTGCTGACGAAGAGACGGAGCACAAGACACTGTTTGGTCTATTCTTCACGCTGAAAGATTTTGCGAAACAGTTGGATCCCCTTGGGTACGTTATCAAATGTAGATGTAGTCGGTCGCTCTCGAAATACGTCAATTGAGCCATTCGCTTTCTAACGACGAGACGATGTACGTTTTTTTCCCTCGCAGAGGTGCAGAAGGTCCGTGTAACTTTTACGCGTTTACGACGAACAACTACAAGTTGCACTTCTTTGAAACCGCCACTGGCTTGCGGTTACTTCTCACCACGGATGAATCCGCCGGCGATTTACGTGCATTTATGAAGCACATATACTCAAACATTTATATCGAGTACATCGTCAAGAACGCCGCGTTGGAACCAATGAAACCGTTTGCATCGGACGCGTTCACGGCGGCGCTCGATGCCTACACCGCGCTACTTTAACGCGACATCATTCGCCCGCGTTCGCGTTTCCCGCGACGCCCGCACACGTAGAACATAGAACATTGTATATTATAGCGTAGAAAGCTCGCTTCGACGTGCGAAAACCCGGAATTTCGAGCGCTGGAAGCCACATGAATGCCAACCGCGACGAACGCGCGTGAAAGGACATGCCAAACACTCACATACGCAACCCGCGCCCCTCGCTACGCCAGACGACGCCGCGCACGCTCGACGACGTCTCACCGCCAACCGTCGAAGACGATGAGCGATAACGCGCAAGGGACCGGGTTAGCCGCGCGCGCACCACCCGCCGACGAGCCGACGTCGACGGCGCCCGCAGCCGGGACGACGACGAAGGCGCCCGACGCGACTGCACCGAAAGGTGATGGTTTGCAGCCTCGCCGCTACGAAAACTGGGGCGCGCGCAACGTCACGTGCTATGAAAAGCTCGAGCAAGTCGGCGAGGGCACGTATGGACAGGTAAGATGCGACACGTAGCGACGCGACGACGACGGAGGTGGTGGATCTTGCGCGCGCGTGCCAGGGAGAGGTTTGCGTAGATGCGTTCGGAACGTCGTCGAAACGCGACGGTTATGCGAAGCGAAGGCCGTGTACTGACGATGTATTCGTGTATTCTTATCATGCAGGTGTACATGGCGCGTTGCAGGGAGACGAACGACATCGTGGCGTTGAAGAAGGTGCGCATGGACAATGAGAAGGAGGGGTTTCCAATCACAGCCATTCGAGAGATTAAAATCCTGAAGAAGCTGCGGCATAAGAATGTCATTGACCTGAAGGAGATCGTGACGAGTAAGGCGACGGACTCAAACGGAATGAAGGGGAGCATTTACTTGGTGTTCGAGTACATGGACCATGACTTGACTGGGCTGGCGGATCGTCCCGGGATGAAGTTTAGTCTACCACAAATCAAGTGTTACATGCAGCAATTACTTCGAGGCTTGCACTACTGTCACACGAATAACATTCTTCACCGTGACATCAAGGGTAGCAACTTGTTGATTAACAATGAGGGAATTTTGAAGCTCGCTGATTTTGGTTTGGCGCGTTCTTACACAAATGAAAACGCGCACCCGTTGACGAACCGTGTTATTACGTTGTGGTACCGTCCTCCGGAACTGTTGCTAGGAACGCAGCAGTATGGTCCTAGCGTTGACATGTGGAGTGCAGGGTGCATTCTGGCTGAGCTTTTGTACGGTAAGCCAATCTTACCAGGGAAGAGTGAGATGGAGCAGCTCGAACTCATCTTCAAACTTTGTGGCTCGCCGACGAAGGAAAACTGGCCGGAAGCCGAAAAATTGCCGTGGGCCAAGACTTTCAAGTTTAAAAAGCCGTATCCTAGACGTGTGCGTGAAGTCTTCAGCCGCTTCACGCCGAGCGCCAAGGATTTAGTAGAACGCTTTTTGGCTTTGGATCCGTCCAAGCGCATCAACGCGGCGGACGCTCTCGATGCCGATTGGTTCTGGGAAGAACCACTCGCGTGCGAACCGCACACGCTGCCTCGATATGAGCCATCGCACGAATTCCAAACCAAAAAGAGACGCCAAGAGGCTAAGCGCGCGGAGGAGCAGAATAAGCGTCAGCGGATGGATGATTCTGGCCGCAGCGCGCGGCCTCCCGTTCAACGCCCATCTGGCCAACGGGGACCGCCGCCGCCTCCGGGTGGCGGGCAACCGCAATTATCTGGACGTTACGGTTCCGGCTCTGCTGCCGCGGGTTGGTCGGCTGGTGGGCAGAAACAACAGCAAGTGTCGTACGCGAATGGCGGCCGTCCCTCGATGGGCGGTTACGGTTCGATTGGGGGCGGCTTGAGCGGCTTGGGTGGCAAAGGCGGGAGCTACTCCAATTTGAATTTAACCACCGGCTCCGTGGGTGGTTCGTATGGAGGCTACCGCGGCGGACAAACCGCGAGCTGGGCCAGTGGCGGTGGCAAAGGCGGCGGCCACAAGGCTGGCTGGGCTGGCGGCGGAGGAGGACATGGCGACGGCCAACAAAAGAGAGACTACAACAACAGAGAGGAGGACCGACGAAGGTAAGAAAACAAGATACACTGACGAAGGTAAATTAGAGTTAATAACACACATTTGTACCGTTGATTACGACGCATCTCATGTGTCTCACGGCGCATTCAGACAACGCGCGCGCGGCGCTCAGCCGCCGCCGACGTCCTCATTTCAACGCGCGCGAATGCCCTCTTCATTTCACGACGCACGCCTTCATCGCGCCGACCGTAGCGCCGACCGTCGACGACCACGCACGCGCCTTGAACCCGCGCCTTGACATGTCCCTCGCGGTGCGCGACGCATCCACGACGGATACGCAGTCAAGAAAACCACCACCATCGCAGCTCGCCATGACGCCCTCCGCGGCGCCGCAGCCTCGCGGTCGACAATCCTCCACCGCGCGCGCGCTCGGTGCGACGAGCATCAACGACCCAAGTCGATTCGAAATGCGTTCGTTTTCTCGAACGACGGTCCTGAGCGCGCCCAGCGCGGGCGGCACGTTGCATAATCTTCGTGCGGAAACGGGTGCGTGCAATGTCTCGGATGTCGAGAACCGACGCGCGAACGACGCGCGAACGACAACCTGACTGACGACGCGCACGCGATGACGCCTCGCGCGATGACGCATCACACAGGTCGCATTGCGTCTGAATTTCAAGCCCTGCGCGCGACGTGCGATGAGCTCAAACGCGTGAATGAAGATCAAAAGCATGACATCACGACGTTGCGACGCGAACGCGATCAAATGAGCGCGCAATGCGGCGCGTTGCGCGCAACGTTGGATGGCGGTAAACGCGAACGACAGGCGTTGATGCAAAAACAGAAAGAGTTGGAAGATGCGATGGAAGACATTAAGGTGAATCAATCGCGCACGGGGGCGTTGTTGGAGGAATCAAAAGGGAATTACGGTGTCGCTTCAAAATTGGTGGACGATCGCGTCGCCGAAGACAAGGCGTTTGTGGATGGATTGAAGAAAATGACTGAAGATTGGAACGCACAAACTGGAGAGTTGACGCAGTTGAAGGCTGAAAATCGTCGTTTGTCTGCAGATTTGGGGGACTTACAATGCGTACACAAAGAAGCGATGACGGAATTTGTGGCGTTGAAAGAATTGACCAAGACGAATGACAAGACGCGTGCTGCGCTGCAATCGACGGTGGAGGAGCTCAGCGCGTCGCTCAAGACCAAGGATACCATGATTGTCGAGTTGGAAAAGGAACACGCAAAAGTGGCAGATAATTGGAATAAGATGATGGCAGAAAAGAATGCGCTGTATGAAAGGACGCTCGAGACCAAGAGCGAAGAGCTTGAACGAGAGTATGAAAAGCGCGCATCGGCGACAAAGATGATGAGCGAGTGGGAAATTAGAAACTCGGAATTATCGCGAAGCATCGCAAACTTGAAGCGCGATTTGGAAAAGAAGGCGCGAGATCACGATAAAATTAAATCAGAGTACGCTGAGCTCAAAGCAAACTCCACGCGCGCGGCATCGAAGGCGTCAGATCGTAACATCGAGTGTGAAGAGTTGAAATCGTCGTTGGCCAAGGCGGAAACCACCATTGACGAATTAAACGAGCATGTCGAAGCGCTAGAAATGCAGCAAACCGCTCTTAAATCGTCGCATGAAAGTGAAATTGAAGCGATTCAATTAGCGGCGTCGAATGCGCAGAAAGCCGCGGACGCACGATCTGAGGAGATCGCCGCGCTCAAGCATCAACTCGCCGACGTGCAACAAACGGCTGAAGACGAACTCACGAAGTTACAAGCGGAACGTACAAAGGTTGAACAGTCGCTCGAAATCGCATCAAAAAAACAAGTACAAGCTGAAGTTGAATCCGCGATCGAACGTATCAACAAACAGAACAAGGATTACATCAATAAAAAGAACAAAGAGCACGCCATGGTGCTTGAGCAAAACGCGAAAGAAATTGAGCGTTTACACGCGAGCGTGGAAGAACTCAAAGAACAACTCGAGGACGAGCGTAAAAAGGCGGAACAACCGATGACGTCACGTAAAGCTTCGATGCCTTCGTCATCAAAACAAACGCGACACGATATCCACACGCCAAACATTACCGCGAGTCCGAAAGTTGGAAGCAAGCGTCGCGTGCGAGCCAGACCGATGCCGAACATCGTCACATACGGCTCGGCCGACGATGAGGAGGAAGAGGAGGAAGATGTCGATTTTGCAGTTCCCGCGCCGTTGTTGGTGGTGAGAGAACCCTCGAAGAAACGAACGAAAACAACCAAGTCGGGGAACGCGAAAAAGTTGTCGAAACGAATGTTGAAGGAACAAATTCGTTCGTCGCGCCACGACGAAGAAGAGGATCCATTTGAATTTGACGGAGACGACCTCTTTGCATAAGAAAAGATACAGCACGATGATTGACAACACTTACAAGTAAATGAATAACACAGATGTTTCTATTCTTTATAACCGGTGTGAATGGCTACCATGCCACCAGTGAGGTTTTCGTGCGTCACGTGCTTGAACCCGACGTCGCGCATCATCGTCTTTAATTTCTCTTGCGTTGGAAATTTACGAATGCTCTCCACCAAATACTGGTACGAGTCTCGATCGCGTGCGACGATTTCTCCGAGCTTTGGAATCACATTAAAGCTGTAGAAATCGTACACGCTCTTCAAAGGCTCGCTCTCGACGTGGCTAAACTCGAGGATCATGTACTTTCCTCCGGGCTTTAAGCACCGATGCGCGTCGGCGAGCGCGGCGCTCGTATTCGTGACATTTCGCAACCCAAACGCAATGGTGTACACATCGATGGAATTATCTTCAATGGGGAGCTTCTCGGCGTTTCCTTCCAACCATTCCAGCTGCGATTGCGACAATCCGCGCTGTGTAGCACGCTTAATACCTTCACGTAACATCGCCGGGTTGATGTCGCTCACGATGACGCGACCGCGCGTCTTTCCGTCCAACACCTGCCCATCCAACTCTGCGTTCTTCTCCGCCTTTTGCAACGCGCGAAGCACTCTAAATGCAATATCACCCGTGCCCCCGGCGACGTCCAAGTGCGTCATCCCCGCAAACGCACCCACTTTTGACACAAAGTAATCCTTCCACAACCGATGCACCCCCGCGGACATCAAATCATTCATCACATCGTACGACGGCGCCACGCGCTCGAACACCCCACGCACGAGCTTCTCCTTCTCCGTGTATTCAACCTCCGTGTACCCAAACGACGCCTTACGCCCCATCGACGCCACCGACGCCGACGCCGACGCCGACGCCCTGGCATCCGATGACGCCCCGACCGTCGTCGCATCCTCCTTCTCCGTCGGCGTCCTCGCCGACGTCGTCGTCGCGTACGCGCATGCGCGCGCACGCGCATCCCCGAACGCCACGCTCGATGCGCGCGTCGCGAGCGTCAACAACCGCCGCATCGTCGTCGTCGTCGTCGTCGTCGCCGCCGTCGTCGTCATCCGTCGCGCACTGTCGCTGGACACCCGGTTTATCTCACCAAAAGGCGATGATTGACGCGTTTTCGCGACGCGGTGCGGCACTTCCGCGCGCCTCGCACGCCACACACACGCAATCGCACACGCACGATCATGTCCCGCATCGCCCGCGCGGCGTTGAAGCTCGCACCGACGACGGCGTTCGGCGCCGCGCCTATGGGCGCCGCGCGCGCGCGCGCAGTGGATAACGCGTCGTCGGCTTTGACGTTGATGACGCGCGGGTACGCGGATGCGGCGTCGCCGCCGCTGCTCGTGGCGATGATGGGCGTGCAGCGTCCATTGAATCAAATCCATCGCATGATTGAGAACACTGGGGCGGAGATTAAGGAGTCGCGGAACGTGTCGTTGGGTGGACGGTCGAGTAACATGTTTTTGGTCACGGGCGCGGATCCGTTGGCGTTAAAACGCGAGTTCGCGAACGAGCGTAACGATTTCTTCTCTGTGTTTGAGGCGAGAAATACGATTCGTGATATTAAGGGTCCGTATTGCGAGACGTCGCCGTTGTTGCCGTTCGTGAGACGGGCGACGTTGCACGTGCCGTACAAGCCGGGCGTGGTGAATGAAATCGCCGACTTTTTGTGCTCCAAGGGCGTGACGTTGAGCCACTTGGATGAGTACCGTAGTGGCAAGGATGTGGTGCTCGAAGGCATTTTGCATTTGCCCACGGGCTTGGCCGAATTCCCTGCGGTTGAGGAGGCGTACATTCTCAAGAAGCTTGAGTCGCTCGGCGTAAGCGTGCGCGAGTTTGGCAAGGTTGAAGGACGTCCGCGCGCGGAGAAAGCGGCGACCTCGTAAACGTGAGCCAGCCAACGTCGATTTCGACTGATGATGATTAATTTTAAATCCCTGCGCGATGATGGATTTGTCGTCTTGTAATACATTTGTGAAACGAGATTACCGCTACTACTACAACTGCCAGCCATCACCCCCTCACAGTACGCGGCTCAACCGCAAGATGTGGGCGTTCGCCTCGATCGCCACCATCGCGGATGACGCGTACGTGATCGTTATCACGATTATACTCGCCTTCTGGGGGGCGAAATATCTATGCACGCCGCGGGCGTTCGCGCGCAAACCTGCGTATATGAGCTCGGACGATTTGAAGTTGAAATTCGTCAACGATGCGAAGAAGTGCGCGCGCGGAGCGGCGCTTGAGAATATCCCAGACGTCGTGGATGACTTGCGCACATGTTTCCTCGGCGGTGTATCGTTACCAATCGCTAAGCGTCGCGAGCAGCTGGAGAGTTTATTGCGAACTGTCACCGAGCACGAGGAAGAGATTCTTGAAGCATTGAGGTTGGATTTATCTCGAACGGGCATCGAGGGCTTGTACTACGACATTGTGCTCCCTAAGGATGAAATTCGAGCCATGTTGAAGAATTTGAAATCGTGGACGGGGCGACGTCGCGTGTGGTCACCGCGATTGATTACTTGGCCTTCAAGTCAGTGGGTGGAGAAACAACCGCACGGGTGCGCTCTCGTGTGCTCGAGTTGGAACTTTCCATTCATGTTGAGCTTAGTGCCACTAGCGGGGGCGATTGCGGCAGGAAATACGGTCATACTCAAACCATCGAACGATAGCCGGGCGAGTGCGACGTTACTGGTGAAGCTTGTGCGTGAAAGTTGTGACCCACGCGTGGTGCAGTGCGTCGGCGCTGAAATTCCAGGCAATGGTATTGACGTGATGCAGTGTTTGCTCAAGCAAAAGTTTGATTTTATTTTCTTCACTGGCTCGAGTAAGGTTGGGAAAATCGTTGCTCGCGCTGCGGCGGAAAATTTGACACCCACGGTCCTTGAACTTGGCGGTAAGAATCCAGTCGTGGTGACGGACTGCGCAGACATCAATCTCGCAGCCAAGCAATGTATGTGGGGAAGAATGATTAATTGCGGACAGCAGTGCATTGCACCAGAGTATGTTTTGTGTCATGAATCGCAAGTACAAGCGTTCCAGGATGCGTGCAAGCATTGGGCAAACGTGTTCGTTCCGGACGCGTCGATTGAAGGGTCGATGGCACGTATGGGAGGACCGCAAGGTCGCATGGCGGACGTTGCGAAAATGCTGAGTGATTTGCGCGACTCAAATATTCATGCGGGCGAATACATCGTGCACGGGGGTGCGTGCGACGTTAATTCGCGAATGGTTGAGCCAACGATTGTTCGGTGCAAGACGAGCACGTCGCCGCTCCTCCAAGAAGAACTCTTCGCACCGATTCTGTGTATCTTGGCTTACTCCGATCTCAAAGACGCGATCGACGTGATTCGTTCAAAACCCAAGCCTCTCACGATGTACATATTTAGTCGCTCGAGCGAAAAAGTTCGGATGTTATTGGACAACACGCACGCGGGAGGTGTAACGGTGAACGGTACTCTCATGCACTGCGCTCACGATGAATTACCATTCGGAGGCGTCGGCGCGAGTGGCTATGGCCGATATCATGGACGGTATTCCGTAGAATGTTTTCAACGGGAGAAGTCTGTATTGCAGAAAACGCGAGATGTTGGCGACTTTGGACTCATCACGGACCCTCCCTTGGTGTATTTGCCTCACGCGGCATGGAAGACGCGCGTCGCTCGATTTGTATTCGCCTAGATAGTAGCATAAGTTGGAGGATCGTACCTGGTAGTTTTAGCATAAAAGTAAAATCATTACAAGCACTGCTAATGATAAGATCTGCATTCTTCTTCAGTAAAATTTCTCGGAGATCCAAATCGTATCGCGCACAAATTGTGTGAAAGCGAAACGTTTTTGAAATCAAATCGCGAATGACAACAGCCTAATCAAGTGATACCGACACATACAAGTGTGTTTGCGGACATCACCGTCACATTTTCTGAATGTCTTTTTAGTTGAAAACAACACAGAGGGCCTCTGCCTTTCAAAACAGAGACACGCCACCGTCTCGCCCAAAGCCGAATCGTTTATAGAAATGACGACTCAACTTCAAGCCAGAATTACGGTGGCGAACTTATCCTCAGCAACCCTTCTTGGTGGGGTCAACTCCACTTCGCTTGGTAATTTCCATGATCGTAAACTCTTCGGAAACCGTGGGGTGAATACCGACAGTTTCATTGAAATCGCTCTTCTTCGCGCCCATCTTCATGGCGACGGCGTAACCTTGCGTGATTTCACCAGCATTGGGGCCCAAATAGTGGAAACCAACAACACGCTCGTCATCCGCTAAGTTCGTGATGAGCTTTGCAAAGCACGCGTTGTCGCTGCGTACGGCCACTCCATTGTGTTCTTCGTGGTTCACCGCCCATTCCAATGGCTTGAAGTAGGAAATGTAGCACTCAATGTTTTCAGCTCCATAAGTCTCAACCGCGAGTTCTTCGCTCATGCCGATGGTACCGTATTCGAGAGGAGTGAACACGGTCGTCGGAACGAGATCGTAGTTCATCGTGTCCTTACCATTACCGTAGATGCGGCGCATCAATCTGACGCCCGCCTTGATGGCGACTGGCGTGAGTTCTTGGCGCGTATCCAAAACATCACCGATGGCGTAAATATTTTCAACGTTCGATTGCTCGTTCACACAGGGAATCTTGCCATTCTTAGCGTTGAATTCGACGCCGGCAGCGGCAAGGTTCAAGCCTTCGGTCACGGCGTCGCGGCCGACGGCGCACACGACTGTGTCAAACGACTCCACAAAAGTGTTACCAAACATCGTGTTCTCAAACGTCACCTTGATTTTACCGTTCTCTTCCTTTTCAAACTTTATCGGTTGAGAATCGCGCAAGAATCGCGTACCATGCGTGGACATGTACGAAACAATCTTTTCAGCAACTTCCTGGTCAAAGCCGCGGAGCGGAATGGAACGAATCGCGACAGATGTTTCAAATCCCAAAGCAGTCAAAAAACCAGCAGTTTCCAAGGAAATATACGACGCACCCACGCACAACGTCTTACCAGGCGCTTTCGGAAGCGAGAAGACATCATCCGAAGTGATACAGTATTCCTTCGCACCAGGCGCGTCTGGGTAAGATGGGCGCCCACCGACGGCGATGACGATTTTGTCCGCCGTGATGACTTGTTCAGTGCCGTTCTTCTTCGTCGCCACCACCGTGTGCGCATCCTTAAGCGAACCGTAAGCATTCAAATAGGTCACATTCGCCTCTCTCAATGCCGTGCGGTAGCCAAAGTTCAACGAACCGATGTGGTTTTGCACTTGTTCCACCATCTTCTCCCAGTCGTGCCCAGAGCTCTCGAGCTTCCATCCGTACTCTCTCGCGTCACTGAATTGCTCACCGAGGATCCCCGCCTGATGCATCAACTTTTTCGGAATGCATCCAACGTTCACGCACGTACCACCGAGTCCCCAAGTAGTCCCGGCTGGCGACGGCTTTACGAAATCCAAACACGCCGTCTTCGCCCCGAGCTTCGCCGCCTCCTTCGCCGCTGCTAAGCCCCCGGACCCACCGCCGATGACAACCACGTCGTATTCATACTCATGATCACCTTTGCACGCCATCCCGCCCGCCGTCTCCGTTGCTGCGCCCTCAAACGCGCTCGCAAACGGTCCTACAGTCGACGCGCCAGATGAAGATTCAAACCACCGCTTCGACGCCGCAGTGGTGAACGTCGGAACGTCAAATCCCGTAACCGCGCGAAATCCCCGCCGGAGGGTTCGAGTGAGTATCGAACTGATCGTGCGTGTGCGTATGCGACGGCGGCGACGTCTGCGCGCGCGCTTGTGCGTCGACGAATGTCGTGACGCCATCGTTTTTGAAAAAAATGTGCTCAGATAAAGTGCGCGCGTGCGTCAGAAATGCGCGCGGTGACGATGGCGACGGCGATGAATGGGGCGCCAAACGCGCGTAACGGCGGGAAACAATCAGCCCCAAGCACTCGTCGCACGCACAAGGTTATTTATTTCGATTGCGACGACGCGCTGTATAAGAATGATTGGAAAACCGCTGGACTCATCACGAAAAAGATTGAAAGCTTCACCGTGGGCGAGCTCGGATTACCACCGGGACGAGCGTACGAGTTGTACAAGCAGTACGGCACGTGCTTGAAAGGGTTACAAGAGGAGAAGTTACTCGACGAGTCGAGATTGGAAGAGTTTTTGCACTTTGCGCACGATATACCGCACGACGAACACATCCAAAGAGACGAGGCGCTGCGCGCGATGTTGTTGAAGATTAAAACGCCCAAGTGGATCTTCACCGCATCGGCGAGACATCACGCACAGAGGTGCTTGGAGATTCTCGGGATTGATGATTTATTTGAAGGAATTATTGATGTGCGTGCGGTTGGGTGGCACACGAAGCACGACGCTCGGGCGTATCAGGCGGCGATGGATATCGCGGGCGTCACCGACCCCGCGGACTGTTTGTTTTTAGACGATAGCGTGTCTAATTTGAAGACGGCGCGGGCGGTGGGATGGACCAATGTCCTCGTGGGTACGCATGCGAGAGATACTGGTGAGCTGATCGTGACTGATCATGCGGACCACATTATAGGAACAGTCCACGAGTTTGAGGACTTGTGCAAAACGCATGGATACGACCACTTCCACGTCGAGGACGCGGTGGAAGTCGAGAACGCGGTGGGAAACTAGAAAATACCAGTAGCGCTCACGAGTGTGTGAATATTGTGAAGAATAATTGTTTTAACGTCTGCTATAAACTACTGTACGCACGCGTGTACGCCCAATATGCGCGTGGCTGCGTACATTTCGCTCAGCCCAAATGGTACGAGCTCTTTTGAGGCGTCTTTCCGAGGGACTTCACCAGTCCCGCAACCCCGCTGACGCCACGTTGAGCTGCATCCGCCATGGGCCCCGCCATTCTAGTAACACCTGCGATTCCATTTGCGAACGCACCCTCCGCAAAACTGTTGCGATACATGGACGCACCGCCGCCCGCGGCGCGTTTCCGCGCGTGCACACTGGTTTGCACGTCAAAGAATCGACGAACAGTGATCACTTGAACACCAGCGACGCCAATAAGCACGAATACTTCGATCATCGTCGTTCTCACCATACGGCGCGAGTTAGATTCCACCGTACTTTTGTGTCTGTGGGCTCGATTCTTCAGGTGCTTCACCTCCTCGCGCATCAACTGCACCCAGTTATTCAGAGCGCTCACCTTCGCCTCGGCCTCACCGACGGTGTTACCAAGCATTCCTTTAGATGCGCTAGACGACGCCCGGACACTCGGAATCGCTTCGCCCGGCACCGTATCCCCTGGCTTGTGAAGCACTTGGAAATAATCAACTTCAATCTTCAGCGGCGCCGCACTGCTCTTCATCTGATTCTCAAAACACAGACGGTACGTCCCACACCCAACACTGTGTACCTCTTCTTCGTACGCCCCTTGAGCGTTGTGGTACGTCTTCAAAATCGAACCATCAGGCGCTTCACCGTACTGTACCGTGACGTGGCAGCCGCTGGACGCCTCGTCCATGACGAAACGCGTGTACACCCCGACGCTATCCTTCCCACACACGTGCTCATCCGGCGAATTAAAACTCTACACGCGTCATGAATACCATCCCGTCAGTCCCTGCCGCCTTCGTTCTCGTCGATGAGACGACGCACGCGAACGCGTCACATTTTGTTTCCGAGACGCAAAACAACGCAAATCGCTTCACACGCCACTTACCGCGTACACGCACTCCGTCGCCTGCGGTTTGACTTCAATCCCGAACGCACGCGCGCTCGTCGCCGCGCTCGCGAAGAGCGCGAGCGCAAGCGCGAGAAGCGACGCGCGCGGAACCGCTGACATGGCCCGATCGACGAGGCGCACTATGACGCCACAATCTCACGCGCAGCGACATGTCTTCGAAAAGTAAGTACACGCGCGCGCGCGCACGCTCGCGCTCGATAGAAATGTTTCGCATGAACTTTCTCGACGCGCGCGATGGCGCAACGATGACGCGCGACGTAGCGGAGACCGGTGGCGTACTACTCGAATCGTGTTTTCAGGAAAATTGGATCACCGCCAGCTTTACCGTCGTGCGCGGCGTCGAGACCGGTTATGGTGATCGTCAAACGGCGATCGCACGTGCGATAGACGTAGACTGACAGTGCACGTGAATTGTATCGTTGCGCTTCACACAGCGGTGCGAAGAAAGATTAACACGGCGAGCGGCGACCGCGTGGCGCGTCCGGCGCAAGGTTCAGGGAGTCTCTTGCGCTTCTATACGGATGAAAGCCCTGGGTTGAAGATTACGCCCGTAGTTGTGCTTGGTATGTCGGTGTGCTTCATTGGGTTTGTGACGATGTTGCACGCGATTGCGAAGATTGCGTCGTACATGTCTTAGGCGGGCAGTCTAGAAGGGAGCGAGGGGACGCAGTAGAAGAATCGAAATCGACGTGTAATCTATATATCGATCGAGTATTTGACAACGCGCAAAAATGGTTTCTATTTTATGGTGAATAATTCGAATCCACGACCGGCGACGACGAGCGTCAGGCTGTTGTCGTGAGACGCTCGCACGACATCGATGGCTTCGGGTTCGGGGGCTTGCGTGACTACACCTCCTCGAGGATGAATTTCAATCGCGTCAAACGCGTAGGATACATCCCAAACTTTGACTCGCTGGTCGACAGAAGTGGAGATGATATTCGTACCATCAGTCCAAATACTTCGAATAGCTGACGAATGTGCAAAATCAAACGTGCCGCTGCGAGACAACGTCAAACCGGTGGTGGATATGTCTATCGATTGCACGCGCAATACTTGATCATCGCCTCCGCTCACGAGGATAATTATATTTGCATCGTGAGGTGCAAACGCCATCGACAGTGCATTTACACCAGACTGGTGCGCACCTTTAATGACACACGCAGGATTGCTGGTAACGTCGTCATTGAGGCGCCACACTGCCACACCGCCATCCGTACCACCAGTGCACGCCCACGTCTCGTTTGCCGAACTCAACACGTCGGTAACGAGAACAGGACATGTATGATATTCTAAGCTCGAGACCAGACACCACGCACGCTGTACCTCGTCCATGGCGACGACTGAGACAGCGCCCAAGCTGGTTGAATATAATACTCGCATGCAACCGTTGTGTTCGTACGCCGCCACGTCCATGATGCGCTGATCGCTTTCACTTCTAGGTTGCACGAAACCACACCCTTTCGTCCACGCTCGAGTACCAGCCTTGTCTATCGGCTTTGGAATGACGAGCGCCGTAGACTTAATGTCCCAGCCATTCGCTTCGCTGTTGTGCCACGTCAATCGAAAGCCAAGCAAGACTTCCTTAGCTCCACCCGCACAAAGTACGTAGGAGGAATCGGATTCTTTATAGATACTCAATGCTTTGACTGTTCGCCCACCGGGGTGTTTACAAATATCACCGGGTGAGTGCACGCGAGAGCCTTCCTGCTGCGACGACGAGTATAACAATCGCATAACTGTTCCGTCTTCAGAGCCGGACACAATGCCAAGTGATGCGCCGTGCGCTGCCGCCGGCGGTGGAACAATTCGAATGGTGTGAATTTCCCGCCTGTGTTTCAAATGGACAAAGTACGAAAATCAAAGTTAGTCTATGAACGAGCGCACTGCGGTACAATTTGTGCGCGCGAAGATCCTCATTGTTGCCTTTAGGTCCTCATGGATTGACGCTCGTCGCAACCAAGAGTAATACCGCCGACGTCCAGTTGAACTGGGGGCAATATCCTCGCATGGGCGCGCATCGAGCCGGGCTCCTTGTTAAAGCACCTCGGATTACTACATATATTTGAAAATCATTGGATCGACGAGCTCACTCAAAAATCAAGAGAAAATGTCAATGTACTTACCCGTGCGACCAGAGATTAGAATACTTGTCTGTTTGTGGAATATCGCCTGCACTTTCATGCGTGGGCCAGCGGGTCGTAATATGTATTGTTGACCCTTGTAAGTGCGCAAACACGACACGTTCACCTTCGCCGAATAAAACGTGACTCGGTTTACTATGCGCTTGACAGCGAATACGCAGCATCTGTCGCTGTGTACGGACGGCGTATACTACAAAATCAGTTTCTCGGTAACCAGCAACATGCGTAACCTCGCCTTCATCGTCAATTGGAGCAAATAAAACTGACGATTTCGAAGGGGTTGGCCACTTGGAATTGAGAATAAGTTGCGCCGATGTATCCTCGTCGCCAACGTCAATGGTCTTACTTGCGACACTCCACGTGCGAACGCTAGAGTCACGTCCACCAGTGACGAATTCAGGTCCGCTTCTGATAGAACACGTGTTAATGGATGCCGCATTGTCGTGTGCAGACCACTTCTGCGCTACTAAAGATGGGGTGCCCCCGCGCGCCACTGACGATGTATCAAATACACATGCGTTGCCTTTTTGATCGCCGATTAAAACGAGTTCCATTTCTTCAGAAAAGTCAACCGCTAAAACGCGATGACTGTAAGGGTTTTGAATCTCGAACAGCATCGTGGTGGTGCCTTTGATGTCCCAGCATCGAACTAATCCACCGACAATTGTCGCGAACACTTTTCCATCTGACCAAAACACATCCATCAAGATGCGAGGGGACGACGCTTGGAACACGAACGTGTCATCGCACTCGCTCTTCGCCTGAACAATATTTATAACGTGCACTGCGCCATTAAGATCCGCCAATAAAATGAGATCATAGTCATCGTAAACCTCGACATACATAGATATGAATGTGGATTCGCTTTCATACATTTTTGTCCACGTCCATGTAGTTGCATCTGCAGCGGTCGAGACGCGATACAATAACCCGTGATTCGTCGCTACGTACATCTCATCATGACGGGCAATGCGGATGACTCGGACAAATTCATCAGTTGCGCTAAATTGACTTTGTCTTCGCTTGCTCTTCTTTTTCCGCTTTTTTGGCGCTTCCTCTTCTTTCGCGTCAACTTCCATCTCTATCTCTACGGTTTCTACTGTCTCTACGGTTTCTACAACTTTTCCCGGCGGGCAGATTGCTATCGTTTCGCGCAACGCCATTCCTTTACTTTTATCATCTTTCGCACTCGTCCAATCACTCATATTCCACAGTTTGACGCTCCCATCTGCGCCGGCGCTCGCAAGCCATGTTTCACCTTGGGGCGCCTTCAATGTACAGACACGCCAGATCCCACGTCCTCGATGACCGCGAAGCGACGCTAGCTCACAATCGTGTTGCATTTCTACACCATCAGCTAGTGTCTTTGTGCCTTCCGCACGATTCGCATCCCATATGCGAACAGTGCAATCTTCGCCCGCGGTGACGTACACTGGTCGCTCACCATCGATGCGCACACAATCCCATACGCGCGCCGCATGCCCAGCAAGCACTGCGCTGGGACTCAATTTCAGGCACTCGTTACTCGACATTGCAGAAGCCATACTCGAACTGATGTCCCACACGCGCGCAGTCCTATCATCAGACGCTGAGTACACCGCGCGGTCGTCGTCGCTAAATCGAACGCGCATCAGCGATCCCTCATGCCCGACACAACTCGCTCGAACCACGCCCTCAATCGCGCCCCACACCTGTATTTCATTAAATATAGTACCCGCCGCGATTATCAGATCATCCCAGCGTTCGCCGCCACCCAAGGCGAGTGTATACAGTAAACACTTCGACTCGCACTGCGTTCTCGCCGTCCGTATCCACGTTTGTCCATCATCCATCGAACACCATCGCTCGACGGTATTATCACTCAATCCAATCGCTATACACAGATCACTCTCGCCAGATAATCCACGAACATCGTGTATCCAAGACGCGAACGGTGCGAATGGCTGCTCTACGCGCAACGCCCAGCCGCCGCCCGCCGTAGCCGTCGCCCGAGTCATTCCGACCCGTCGCTCACCCCAGCACACCGCCCGATCGCCCAGCAATAAATCTCGCACACCGTGTATTCTTGCGTCATTAAATACTCGCGCGCACGCACGTTTGCGCATCACACCGGATGGTGCAGCTGCCGTAATGTCGTCGTCTACGCCGTCCGAGCGTGCGCGACTGCTCGACCAATGCAACGACGCCCCGACACCCGCGAGCATAGACGTCACCTGCGCGTCGTCTCCACTGAACGTAAACATCTCTACGCACGTCACGTCACCGACGTAGGCGTCGGATATCATCGTCGTCATCGCGCTCAACTTTGGTCGAGGACTTGCAGCGCACGCTTAGCGCTCGTTCCACAATGCGCCGCGCGTTTAGTCTCGCGCTCGCGCTCGCCGCTGCGTTCGTCGCGGTGGCGAATGCGAACGTAGTATTCACGCCGCCCTCCGCGTCTGACGCCTCGCGCGCGCTCAATGTCGCGCTCGAGAGTGACGTTCGAGGCGTCGATCGACTGGTGTACACCATCAACTCTGGCGCGCCCACGCTGCGTTCGAATGATGCCGACACGAGGACGTACGACGGAGAGAAAATTGCGTTAACGTAAGTGATTGCGCGCGGTGTTGAGCGTTGCAACACGCGTCGCGCGGATGCGCGCGGCAGTTTGCGTCGCTATTTGTTTTTGAGCTCCCGCGCAGAGTCGTGCGCTGAACTGACAGAAAGGGCTTCTTTTTCTACGCAGTGTCGGCACGTGGACGATTAAAGCCGCAGAAGTGCAAGATGGAGTTTTAGGCAAGGTGTTTGAGGCGCAGTACGATGTGCGGCCGAACACAGATGGTGGGGCTGGTATGAGCGCCACCACAGTGCTGGGCGTTATTTTACTGTTGGTGATGATATTTTTCGGTGTTGTGGTGGTTGCGAGCGTATGTACGGCGGGATTTAGTGCATTTTTTAAGGCGGCTCCGGTTATACGTGGCCCGGGGGCAGATGGCGAACGACGGACGATGAAGCGGTCGTTGAGCGTGAGCGCTATGGAGCTTGGACAAATCGCCTCGGGAGGTTTCAGAAACAATCCCGCTCAAGGCGGTGGGGATGACGAAAACGATACGGCGACGTTATTAGCGAATGCAGCGAGTGAGCTCGCGGCGGGGCGGTCGGGAAAACGCGATTGACGGGGCGCAAAGGGTGAGAATTTCAAATGATTAATATGTAATATTGCAGAATGCCAACTATTTGCGACGACGTTTATGTTCTCCAAGCATCACTCAACTCCTTGTCGGTGTCTTCCTCCCACCACGTGGAAGTCTTATAACCGCTGCGCAACTTCTTCATTGGGCTGTCATCTGGGTCGTTGATGCCGAGTGCAATCAACATTTCCTCCTTTGCTTCGGCGAGCGTAAATCTGTCTTCGTTCTCCGCCACGCAAGCCAACACACCGTTGGTTTGCTTGATCATCACCTGCCACGGCGCAGGATATTCACGAAACACAGCACCAGAGTAGTTCACCACGAACGGCGAGACGTTGATCGTTCGCGAGTAGTTGCGCGTACGCAAGTAAAACGCCGGAGTAAACGTTGACAAAAATCGGTAGTGTAAATCCTTGTCCGGGAAGGAAAACAAACCGAGATCCGCACGCAAGGTGTCCAATTGCGTGTTCAAGCAAATCACAGGGCGTTCCTTCGCCGTCTCCAAGGTAAACTTTTCCAAAGTTTCCAATTCAATAGTACTCAAGTTGACCACGATGAACGCATCCGCTTCGCTGAAATCGTTATCCACTTCGTACGCCGCGCGCGTACGCAAGCCCTTATTCCCCATGAGCGCCGAGAACGCAGAACCGAAAACGTCATTCTTCACACCATCTAAAACGTTCAATCGCACGCCCGAAGATAAATCCAACGCCGCCTCGAAAATCTTCTTCGCCCGGCGGTACTCAACGCCGTCTGGAACTAAGATGTCAACCTTCATCCCGAGATCTTTATTCATCGATTGGGCGACAACCAATGCATATTGCACGTTGGCGTCGATGTACACATCACTCGCGGCTTTGTAATCGGCGTCTTCACCCGGAATCGCGGGGAACTCAACTTCGATCCGCGTCTTGCCATCCTTCAAGCAGTCTCTCACGCTCGCGTACGCGTCTTGGCACATCGCCGTGTACGACTCCGGCGCATAACTCGCTCGTCCATCCAATCGTTCCTCCGTCGTGCGCTCGGGCGCGCTCGCCGCGGCGCGTACCCCACGCATGGATTTCGACGACGTCATCACGCGCGTGCCACATGTCGCGCCTTGTCGGCGCGCCGTCGGCGCGAACGCCCGCGTCGCCGCGGTCGTACTCGTCAAAGTCATCGCAGACATATCGTTCGTGCGATGCTTACTCGTCGCGGTCGTGCGCGCGCGAGTGAATGACGCCTCCGAAGCGCGTTGAGGTGCTCCACTTATCCATCATCACCGCGCCGGCGGCTACGCGGAGTCGACGCGCGCACGCGACGCACGCACGCAACACGAATCATCATACGCGTACAATTACAATACAACACCGCTACGTCCTACATCGCGAGAATCGCGAGACTTCTAGTCGACATCTACGTCTGAAAAAGCGTCAAAGCTCAAAACTTGGGAATGTTGCCTCGATCCGCAATCGACGGCTTTCCCGCCTTTACCCATCGCGCCTTCATGTCCTCCAACACCTCATCGCTCGTGTGCGCGTGTAAACACGTCGACATCGCGGCGGCGCGTTCGCGACATGCCCAGGCGATGGAGAGCGTGCGACCTTTCACGCATTCATAGTACTCGCGCTGCGCGTCTTTGCATGCCACCAGCGCGCGCTCCTTCATGAGCGTGATGATCGCCTCTTCCTCCTTCTTCAGCACGGTCACCGTGGACATTGTGCGCGTTCGTGTCCGTGTTCGTCGACCGGCGGTGCGCGCGCGTCGGCGTCGGCGGTCGTCGCGTTGACGTCGCGGGCGGCACGAAGTGACGCTGCCGCATTCGACGACGATGCGCGGTGTCGTCGTCTCGGACGACGCCGACGCCGACGCCGATGGCGCCGATGGCACCATCGCGACGACGTCCGCGCGCTCGCCGAGCGCGCGCGACGCGTCGTCAGCGGTGCACATCGCCGACTCTGCGCGGCAGAGCGAAGAGGATGCCTCGTACATTGTTGCGACGTATTTGCGCACGCTCGGCGCGCCGTTCTCGCGAGTCTCGGCGGAATTCGAGCGCCAAGCCATGCGTGAAGGGTTGTTTCGTCGTCGCGTGGATGTGTTCGGGAACGAGCACGACGCGACGTACGAGGAGCTGCGCGATTGGGCATTCGCCGGCGTGCCAGACGACGCGGTGAAGCGCGCGACGCGGGCGGCGCGACGCAGCGCGGGCGGAGGTTTCGCGTTCGATAGTCACGGTGAGATAGATAAGGCGTGTTATCTGCCGCATGGTGGGATGATTGCGCGCATCCGTGCGCGGGAAATTCACGGGTCGGTGAAGCGGACGAGTGAGCTCGCGCGCGCGTTAACCGACGCGTCCACGGTGCCGCAGAAGATGAATTGTTTACGCACGCTTCGTGCGCATCGCGACGCTGCGTACTGTGCGGTGCTGAGTAAGAGTGGTGCTCGTCTCGTCACGGGCGGAGACGATAGGCTGGTGAAGATTTGGTGCGCGTATAATGGGTTGCTTCGCGTAGCGTGCCGAGGTCACGTCGGGGAAATTACGTACGTGGCGATTGACGATCGTGAGGAAATCGTAGCGTCGGCGTCGACGGATACGAGCGTTCGGACGTGGAAATTAGACACCGGCGCACCCGTGGCGGTGCTCCTCGGACACACGCGATCGATTACAGAGTTGCACTTTTGTCCCAAGGCGCCTCACGTGCTTTTGAGCACCGCGGATGATGGAACCATCAGGTTGTGGAATGCGTTGCGAAGCTCGAACGTCGTGAAGCCTTTAGTTATAGACATGACTCGCCAAGGTGCGATTGAGGGCGGTCGAGTTGTGGAGAGTAACGATGACGACGTACCGTTGGCTACGGCGATGCAGGATGGCGTCGCCGAAGGTCAAATGCGCACGCGTGGGGATCAACTCAACTCTGTTGCGTCGCCAAATGCAGGCGGCAATCAAGAAGAGTGTCAGGTGATTTGCGGTGCTTTCAACGCTAGTGGAACGAAGTTTGCAGTTGGCACGACGTTTTGTAAGATGCACGCGTGGAGCTTAGACTTGGGTGCATTTGATGAAGACGCGTCGCCGCCAGCCGAGGCTGTCAAATCGATGAGCTCAAGCGCCAAACACTTGAACGACATCGCATCCATCTTCTTTTCACACAGCGGCGATCGCATTTTGACCTCATCAAAAGATGGTCAAGCTCGAATATGGGAGGTAGATGCGACGGGGCGAAGGTTTGTTTGCGCGAATGTGTTGACGACGCCGGCAGAGGCTGAAGCATTGCGAGCGCAGCTCATGGGCGCCATAGCTGTGAACCCGCGTCGCGCGCCGACTGTTCCAGCCATGCACGTTGCGGTGTGGTCCACTGATGATAAGTATGTCATCGCGTCCATGGGTGACAATTCCATCCGAGTCTTCGATGCACTCGCTGGAAAGGTCGTACATAGCATGCACGGACACACAGCGTCCACGTACGTTCTTCAGAGCAATCCTTTGGACTCTCGTTTAGCCATGAGCGCGAGCTACGACGGCAAGATTATCATTTGGGACATCATCAGTGGCGTGGATGTGCGTATTTTCGACGGTTCACACTACAACACGCAACTCGTCGACGGAAATTGGCATCCAGACGGCACCTCTATTATCGTGTCGGATTTGTCGGGACAATTTTCAATCTTTGGTACGGGCGACAGCTCGCGCCTGTTGCGGGCAAAGTACGAGCAATTTCTCCAGACCGAATTTGCCGAGGAGGACTTACTCGGCCGCAGTGAAGGCGGGCATCTCATAGACCTCGCCACCGGCGCGCTACTTAACGACGCATTCCCTCGTAACTTGTTGTGCGACGCCATGGGTGACCCGTATCCAGACCCATATCAGTCGGCGTATCAATCCGGGCAGCTCGCGGCGATTGGAGCAAATTTTATGCTCGCCACCGCACCAGTAGCCGCGCAAGGCATAGCTGCGCTTGCGCCAGTAGATGTCGAAGGGCCGTGGAGTGCACCCGAAATGGGGCCAGAACCAATCTTGTATAGAATGTCAGATGACGAGGACGAGGACGAAGACGCGGGCGCCGTGGACGACGATGAGGACGACGAAGACGTTCAGATAGATGAAGACGAGGAAGACGATGATGACTACGATAGTGATTTCGAGCGGCGATCGAGGCGACGCCGCGATCGGGCGAGCCGTGCACGTCGTCGAACACGTCGGGGACGATTTGACTCAGACTTTTCGGATTCAGACGCGTCAGAGGACCGTGCGACGCGCCGGAGCGCTCGAGAGAGTCGGATGCCGCAGCGTCTGGGTGTCGATGCTTACGATACGAGCGAAGATGAAGATGAAGACGATGGTCAACCTAGAATTACCCGGCGTCGGCGGCGCGAACTCGATGATCTCAAACTGCTATCGAATGATGATGACGACGAGGAAGAAGAGGAGGAACGACCTAAGAAGCGCGCGAAAGCGCCGGTGGTGTCTCGCGCCGATATGCGTCTGCATGATGCGTACAAGTGGCTTTGCTCGCCTGAAATCACCGTGGGCACGTATGTCCCGCAGCTGGGCGATGATGTCGTATACGTCGCGCAAGGTCACTATGAATACTTGCAAGACGCCGGAAGAAATTGGCGCGACGAAGCACCTTGGCAAACGTTGACTTCGATGCGGTTTGTGGAACCATGTCGCGTCACGTCGTTGCGGTACGTCATCGCTGATGATGGTACGTTTGACACGCATTGTCTCATCACGCTTAAGCTCATGGATGAATCGATCGCTGATGCAGGTAAGGATTTTTTCGTACGCCTACACCGGAGCGAGTCACCCGACTTTCTCGTTCCGCTGTCCAGGTATAGCACCGCAGAGGCGTGCAAGTGGAAGCGAGGTGACAACTGTGCGGCGCTGTGGGACAATACTGGGTGTGGTGACATGGAGCCGTGGTATGGGATGATTGAAACCGCTCGAAAACACGAAGGCAAATGGGCTGGTTCGCCTTGGAACGCATTGAGCGTGCAATACTTTAACGTGCAAAACGAAGAAGACCGCTTCATGGATCACAGTTTCTGGGAACTCTACGCAGATGATGTGATGAAGAAGGAACATGCGAAGGTTATGTCAGGAGCCTCGAGCTCACGCGCGCCTCGTCGAGCGAAATTTTCAGCCGTCGATGAGAATACGCCAAGATTGAGCGCCGCGATGCAGAAGGAGTTGCTCGGCAGAGTTCAGCGCGCGGCGAATCACCAACGTTTCGAAGCTTTCGTAGATGTCATCGGACCGAACGAGACATTCATTCGCTCGCGCGAGGGTATAAGCGCGAACTATTGTTCCGTAGTTCCAGTACCGATGGGTCTGAGCTTGATCCAAGAGCGCCTGAGAAACTCGTACTATCGTCAAATCGACGCCTTTAAATCAGACGTTGAGCTCATGCGCATCAACTGTGAAATTTTTCATGGCGAAAGCAGTGACTACACCGCCGTGGCGACTGAACTCGAGGATGACCTTCTCAACGAAATCCCCGAACGTGATGACGCTGAGTTAGTATCATCTGCCGCGAGCGCGATGAAATCATATCCCGCCATCGTTTGCGAACAACCGCCGCAGCCAGCCGGGACGGCGGAAAATGGACGCGTGTCACTTCGTGTGCGTATGCGTCGCGGTTAGCTACCTAGTAAAAACATGTTGTAACAACTCTACTTCTATCCATCGCGAGGCTTGAAACCATACTTTTTCCGTTCATAAAACAAATCTGTGCGCGCCGCGCCCAGGTTTATAATCTTTGGACATCCGTCGCGGTCCTTCTCAAGCAACGTACACCCTTTACAATAATACGCATCACTCACGCCTACGCCTCCGCAAATCACGCACCGCCCCTCATTTGTTCCATAATTACATTCATCACACACGCGCACGAGCGTCGCCGGTCGTACGTGGGAATCACAAATCACGCACTTGCCGTCGCCTGCGTCCGAAAAGCGCGCGAGCTTCAGTCAGTCAATTCGTACTCGCGCATCCGCGCGCGCACACGTACACTTTTCGCATAAACGCCCGATCGCAATGCCGGGCATCTTCCTACACATGATCAAATCGGGATGGTGTTTAGCCTATTCGTCGTCGTCGTCGGAGAAAGAAGAGGAGAGCACGTCAGTCGCAATCCTTCAAAAAACACTTTAGCGCGCGCGCGACACTCCTCGAGCGTCGACGGCGCCGGCGGCGACTCGTCAGCGCATGCGTGCGTGCGTTCATCGCCATCGCGCGCGATGCTCGCGCCGTGGCGCGGGTGCGTACCATGATGCTCGCGCGTGTGCGAATGACGTTCCAAACCTCACTCGAGCGCACGCCATGTCTCGCGCGGGAGTGACTTCGATGTCGACGGTGACGACGCGCGCGCGATGTATCGCTAATGGTGTTTGTCGTCCGCGCGGCGCTGTGACTCGCGCGTCGTCTTCGTCGTCGTCGAAGACGCCGAGGCGGTGCGAAAGCGCCAGCGCTATGGGTGATGATGGCGTGGCTGATATCGCCGGGACAACGATGCGTGCGGCGACCGTGACGCGGCGACAATCGCTGACGTATGCGGCGTGTGGCGCACTCACGGCGGTATCGTCACTCGACGTTATGACGCCGCGACGTGCGCGGGCTTTCGTGGAGGCAGACGTGGAGACGATGTCCGGCGCGACGTTTGGCAACGTCGCGTTGTCTCCGTACGTAGACTTAGATAATGGATACGCGCTGCTCTCGCCCACGGATTGGGTGAAAGATTTACCAAATGGCATGCAGGAGATTGAGATTCACCCGCCGTCGGAGTATGGTGGACGGAGATTCAAGGTGGTAACGAGGCCGTATGGGAAGGTTACGTCGTTGCGTATGGCGGATTTGGAAGGTGAAGAGTTCGCGACGCCAGAAGCGTATGCGTACTCGGTGGCGAGTAAGTACGCGCCAGTGGCGGAAGAGGGAAAAGAGGTCGGGCGTGGTGCGGCGACGTGTAAGATTTTGAACGCTCGAGCGAGTGAGGATGGTCGATATTATTTCTTTGAGTATATGACGGAAAACTCAATGTTGCCGTTACATTTTTGGGGCGTCATCGGACTCGGACCCGGACCCGTGGGCAGCGCGCGTAAGTTGGGCAGGAAAGACCTCATTACGCTCACGTGCCAAATGCCAGAGGAGAAGGGACCAGAAGCTGCGGCGTTATTGGAGTACATTATTTCGACATTCCAAGTGCTCGACATCTAGCTTTGGCGTCGTAACAGTCGAGCGCGCGGGTTCTTTCGTACAATAACCGCCGCAGTTGTAATTATTGACAACTATTATTTTGCTGCAGACTCAAACTATTGTCTATCGTTCTATAACCTAAGTTCTAACTGCGCGTCGAGGAGAAGCGCGTTCACTTTGCGATGGCAATTTTATCGTCGAGGAGTTCCACGCACATGCCAAGCTCGCGAGCTCGATCTCGTATGCACATCACCTCAACGTCTTTCTCAAACATTCGTTTCTCAAATATCTTTCTCGCATGATCTCCAGCCTTTTTTTCCGCACGCAATTCGCTCTGAAGATCCACGATGCGATCCCGAAGCGCCGCGAGCAACTCGCCGTTTCTAATTTTCCTCGCGCGTCGCTCGCTGTGGTCTGCTTTGACGTATGCCTCCTCGCACCGCGACCGCCATATTTCTGCCTCGGCACGTAAACGTGACACTTCCTGCTCGAGCGACTCACGCTCCATGCTTACGGCATCGACGATATCCTCGCACTCACGCAGCGCGCGCCTCGTCTCCGCTTCTCTCGCGTCGGCATCAACGAGCGCACGCTCGAGCGCTTCTCGCGCCGCGCATCCATCGCGTACGGCGCCGTCGAGTGCGTCACGCGCCAACGCACTCTGAGCGAGTGCGGCTTCTGCGGCACTCTTCCGTGCGTGCCGGAGCTCGCGCTCGAGCTCGGCGATGCGCGACTTGTCCCGCTCAAGCTGCGCACGCAACGAGCGCGTCACCGGCGCAGACGTCGTCGATGGCGACGATGACGGCGCAGCCGTTGGCAATAGCTCACGCGCGAGGTGGTTGAGTTCAGTGAGTGGCGAGTCGCGCATCGCGGCGGCGACTGCTGCGCTCAGACTCGCGACCGGCTCAACTGTCGCGTTTGACTACTGTAAAATATATTGCAACGTCAAATACTCATCCGGAGCTATACTTATTGCGGTTTCGAGGACGACGACTGACTCTAAACTGATCGGTACGCTTGTTGTTGCGCGTGCGGTGGCCCTTGGTATGCACGCCCCAAGGCGTACACGACGGACGACCGCCCGAGGTGCGGCCTTCACCACCTCCGTGCGGGTGGTCGATGGGATTCATCGCCACACCACGCGTGGTCGGGCGAATACCGCGCCAGCGATTGGCACCAGCCTTACCAATATTACGATTCTGGTGCCCACGGTTCGATAACATGCCAATCGTCGCCTTGCATGCTTCCAAAACTAAACGCTGCTCGCCACTCGGCAGCCGAACGACGCAATACCCGTCGTCGCCCTTTTTAATGAGCGTCGCCGACGACCCCGCGGATCTGCAAATCTGACCACCTCGTCCAGGTACGAGTTCAATGTTATGTATCGTCGTACTCAACGGGATATTCTTAAGCGGAAGTGCGTTACCCACCTTGATATCGCTCTCTGGTCCGCTCTCCATGGCGTCGCCCGCCTGCGCGCCGTGCGGCGCCAACACATACCTCGACTTATGTCCTCCTTCGTAATCCACCAGCGCAATATGCGTCGTACGATTAGGATCATACTCTAATCTACGAATAACCCCTCGTGTGCCTTCTAAATCGCGTTTGAAATCAATCACGCGATACAACCGTTTATGTCCTCCACCCTTGTGCCACACCGTGATCCGCCCGGCGTTGTTCCGCCCACCTCGCTTCCTCAACCCAACCGTAAGCGCCTTCATGGGCTTCCCTTTCCACAAATGCACGCGCGTCGTCGTGATGCGCCCACGCTGACCGGGCGACGTCGGTTTATACGCCTTCATGCCATCCGCCGACGTCGAGCTCGCGAACCCTCTCCGCGCGCCGCGAGCTCCCATCCCCGTCGTCCCCGTCGCCGCCGCCGCGGCCCTCATCGCCGCCCCATTCACCGCGAGCGCGAATCGCGCCCCGATCGCCGCGTCACCCGGCGCGTACGCGCGCGTGCGCGTCGCACCGCGAGCCGCGAACGTCACCGACGCCGACATCAAACCTCGCCCGAGCGCCATCGACGCCACCAATGACGTCGCCTGCGCCGCCGCCGCCGACGCGGACGCGGACGACGACGTCATTGACGACGTGTGTCGCGCCACCGCGCGCGCCACCGCGCGAAACATGCTCACGGCGCGCGTCGCACTGTGGAGCTGCGCGCCACTTCATGGAGCGCATCGTTCGCGACTTTGCCAATCAGCTCACGGGCGCGCGATGCGTGTGTGGCGACATCGCGGGGACATGGATCGAGGATAAGTCCCGGGGAGATAAGTTGTGCGCCTTCGTGACTCCGCTCGGCGTGCCGCGCGTGGTGTGCCCGCTCATCGACGCGATTCGCACGACGCTCACCATCGCGTGTGATGACGATGGGCGCGGCGCCACTTTCGTGGATAAGACGACGTTTAGTTCGGCGAATGCGACGCACGTGCGGTTCGATGGGAGTGAGGTCGAGCGTACGACACGCGGCGGACGGAAGAAGTTTATGCTGAGTGGTGGATGCGAGGGAGCCAACGCGGCGACGGTGACGTGTCGATTGTTTCAGCGCGGGGACGGTTGGGCGACGAAACAAGTGCGCGAGGTGATGCCCGACGGGGACACGCTGCGCGAGAGGAATATTTTACAAAGGCCTGATGCGCCGGACGTTGTTGTCGATCGGTTTTTCAAGCGCAAGGCGTGATACGAGCGTAGATTTTAGGTGTTGATGTATTAATACAATAGTCGAGGCGTTGTTTTCCTTGTTGTTTCGCTATCGTTCGAGTAACATGATGGCCTCGACGTGTTCGGTGTGCGGAAATAAGTCTAACGCCAATGCTTTGATGGGTTTGAATGGTACGCCACCGCCGTTTCCATCCTGTCCTTGTGGTAAACACAAATCAATGACGTTGTCCGCCATCGTCTTGGCGTTGCACGACACGTACACCAATCGTTTCAATCTATTCTCCCTACGCAACGCTACTAGTACTTGACGATGTAAACCCGCTCGAGGAGGGTCTACGATGGCCACCACATCGTCGTATAAATACTCTACGCTTGTCTGATTGAGCAAGGTGCGTTGATGTTGAAGCGCCGCTTCGGTGTCCTCGTCGGCGCTCATATCCGGGTCGTCCAGTGCCGCGACGCTTGGCATCCCGCGACTGGCGCCGTCGTCGGGCTTGATTAATGACTTATACTCATTCAATATACGCGGTATAGCGACTTCGGCCTTGCCAGCGACCCATTCGCTGTTGCTCACGCCGTTCAACGCCGCGTTCACGAAGGCATCCTTAATCGACTCTTCGACGATGTCGACGCCGACAACCTTTGCGACATCCTTCGCGAGCGTCAAACCAATCGTTCCCGTACCACAACAAACGTCTAAAAGCAAACTCTTTCCATTTGGACTTGCCCATTCGCCCGCTAGACGATAAAGCGCTTCGGCGGCGACGGTGTTGACCTGGAAAAACGCCGTCGCGGAGAGGGAAAATCGCAACCCGCACATGCTCTCGTGAATGACATCCATGTCTTTTTCGCTCGGCGAATCCGTCTGCAGGTTTCTAATTTCCGCATCATCCGGCGCGGCGTTGGAACGACCGTCATAGAATTGCACGAGACATACTTTGAGATTGATCGGTGGCGATGAGGTCGCGGCTGCAGCTTCGAGCGCGTTGAGCATGCCTCGGCACGCGCCTCGAATCGTCTCGTCGTCGTATCCCTCCTTGCGCACTTGAAGCATCACCATGACCTCTGAATGCGCGTCTTTCGTCGTCGGCGCGGGAAGCGACGCTTCCTCGTCGGGGTATTCGAACGTAGTCACATCTTTGTCATTCGCTTCGATGGGTTTTCCGTCGTTTCCGGTCTCGGGCTTGGGCGGCCCGACACCTGGACGCAGCCAATGTTTCCAGCCATGCTCAGACTCTGGCGCCATGCCACCCTCACGAACGATAAATAAGCGCCAGAACCCCGTTGCGTCACGCTTGTCATACACGGGTAGCCCGTCGCCTTGCGCAGCGAGCGTACGTAAATGCGTTTCCGCTGCAGCCGCCAAGAACTTGGCCGTCGGGCTAATGTTTCTACATCCCACGGGCGCAGCGACAGCGGTGACGCCTTCGCGAAATAGCCCAACATTAAACCCAACCGTGGGCTCATTCGCCGCACTCGGCCCGATAGTGAACTCACTTTTATTCCTATACCCATCGAGAACGGGTGAACGCACGATGCCTTCAAGCGGGCATGCGAGTTTGTCGTTGTCCAACGCGCTCCGAAGCCATTCGACGTCAAACCGCCGACCTTGCTTTCGCGCTTTTTGACTCGCATTTCTCACTGCGCGCGTAATCGCCCGCAAATTCTCAGCAACAATTTCCTTCTTACGCGCCAACTGTTCGCCGTATTTCACGTTCCATAACGGGCATATCACGTCCCGAATGTCTCGCAACGCGTTCGCGTTCGCCTTGGCCACGACGGCTTCCGCCGCCGACATCCCAGAAACATTCACACCATCCGCCCCCGTCTTCCCTCCGCCTCGAGGTTTCGCCTCGCTCACTTTCAACACGCGTCCTTGTATGCTCGCTCCGTGAAGCAACGCTTCACCGGCGATGCGATCCGCCAGCGCCCCAAACGTCACAAAGCCGTACGGCCACCGCGCCTTCTTCCTGCAGCTCGCGCGCGTCGCGCCCAGCGATTCCAAGAACGCCCCGAACTCGCGCTCGCTCCACGATTGCGGCACGCCGTGCACGACTACAGTACCACCGCTCGCGCCCGCGAGCGCGTTCGCGACCGCTGTCACGGGCGCGGGCGCGGCGCCGACCGATTCGCGCGCACCGCCGCCAGCGGCGAGCTCCACCTTGGCGCGCTTCGCGTCGCGCGTCGCGTCCGCCTCTGCGTCGCGCGCGCGCGCGACATCATCGCGGTCGTCGCCACCGTCGCCATCGACCGCGCGCGCGTCGGCGGTCGGTGCGTCGGCGTCGTCGTCGGCGGCGTGCGGCATTGTGACGCCAGAGCGCAACCGCGCACCGAATGATGCCGATGGCTGTGGCGCCGCCCGCGTCGCGCGTCGGCGGCGTCGGCGGCGTCGCGGTGGCGCGACATCGCGCGCGTCGACGCCGCACGCGCGCAGTGTCGATCGCGCGCGCGTCGACGCGGTCGGGAGACGATGGCGATGGCGCGGAGCGTGGTGAGCTGTCGACGCTCGATGCGCTCGCGCGGACGCTGTCGAGGGACGAGGACGATGGCGTCGACGCCGGCGCGCGAGCGGGTGGAATCGGTGACGATGTCGCGAATGACGCGTCGACGCGCGCGGAAGAGGTGCGGGCGAGACGCGTTGACGAAGTCAGACGCGAACGCGCGAGACGCGAAACTACGCCCGAGGGCCCGACGACGTCGTGGAAGCCTTGGTGGAGTCCGTTGTCAACGGTGTATAATGTGCCGACGGTTGAGCCTGCGGGGGCGTATTTTCTTGCGATGTTGCACACGGCTGCGTTCGTCGCGGATTTGACGCTGTTGAAGCTCGGCTACGGCAACGGAGGCGATGTGTTTCTAAAACTTGCGTTGTTTGACAACGCTGTCGTGTACGACTCGCAGTGGGTGCGATGTTTCACAGCGTGCTTGGTAGATTTTGGGCTTTTGCATTTCGCCGCGGTGAACTTGGCGCTCGTGACGATTGGCGCGGAGGCTGAAGCGATAATCGGGACGTCGCCGTTTTTAACCGTGTACATCTTATCGGCGGCGATGGGGGGCATCGGATCCATGGCGCTCGATCCATCGACACTGCACGTTGCGTCATCTGATGGTATATTTGGTGTTTTTGGAGCCATGCTCGTGTACGCCGCGATCAATGTAGAGAACGAGTGGAACATGAAAGGCTTTACCGTTCGATTGCTCTACTGTGGTGCCTTTGCGGCGGCGCTGCAATATCTCGCAACCGTGCCCACTGAAGACGGCGGTCACGTGGTTAATTCCGTCGGCCATCTATGGGGATTCTTAGCGGGCATCGCCATGGGTTATACGGGTCTATCTCCGATGTTTACGAGCAAAAGATTCGAAACACCGCCCGAGGACCGAATGAACGTCGTCGACGTCACGAGCGGCCCGCCGAAAACATTTGCCGCTCTCGGGGCTTTATCATTCACAATTCTTTCGCTGTGCGTCGTTGTGCTACTTAAACGCACGCTCGACGTCGATCCGCGAGATGTTTTCTAGCGTAGCTCGCGTCATGCTGTATTATTATTTGCCTTTGCTCGACCACCCGCCGTTCCAGCAAACCGAGCGAGAGCCCAAACGTCAGATATCGCCGCAGCACGCCATGTCCGTCGCGCACTCGAGCGCAATGAGCGCCCTCGCCGCACCGCGATATCACGCGTCGCGCACGCGTCAAGTTTCTCGTCCTCGTGTCGCGTGTGCGTCGTCGTCGTCAGCCTCGAACGCGGATGACGTGGCCCAAACGCCGAAAGCCGCGGTGACCTCTCGCCGCGCCGCGCTCGTTCGTGCGGTCGCACTCGGGGCGATTCTCCGCGCTGACGATGCGCGCGCTATTGGATTCCAAAAAGAGCTCAAAAAGCGCGGACCGATGAGCGACGACGCGTACGCGAGGACGGCGGAGTTTGAGTTTAGAGGTGAGCGCCACGAGGGCGTAAAGTACGTTGAAATTTCTGAAGGTAAAGGGAAGCCGCTCGAAGTTGGCGCGCTCGCCACGTTGCATTTTGAGTGCAAGTATCGTGGGTTGACCGTGCTCAGCACGCGCGAGGCGCGAACGCTCGGGGGGAATCGGACGATCAGCGAACCGTTTCAGTTCAAGTACGGTACGCTTCCGAATGAGTTTACAAAGGCGGCGAAAAGAAAGAATATCATCGGCATCGGAGCCGAAGTGAGAATTGATCCTGAGCTTCAGGAGCTGTACGTGGTGAAGTGCGTGTTCAACGGTCCGGCGGACCGAGCGGGGATCAAGCCGAACGACGTCGTGGTATCCATCGACGGCGTCGGCGACTTGGTGAACAAGCCAATCCAAGAAATCGGCGCTTTGCTCGTGGGCGACGTTGATACCGAAGTTGAACTTAAAATTAAGAAGGGCGGCTCACGCGCTGGCGCCGATGCGCCGATTGAAACGTACAAGTTGAAGAGAGAAGTCACTGCGGTTGCTGCGCCAAAGCGTGAAATCCAAGTCGACGGCGGCGGTGGGTTATTTACGGGTGGTAGCGGACCCAAGCCTCCTCCGCTCGTGTACGTTCCCGAAGCGTTAGCTGGGATGAATGTTGGCGGCCGACGATCATTCAAGTGCCCCGCAGATGTGGGATACGAGGATGTTGGTGAAGGCGAAATTCCACCAGGCGCCGACTTTGTCTTTGAAGTTGAGTTGCTCGACGCTGTGTTAAAGTAAAGCACCGCGCTGCATCAGGGAAAACGTTCGTGCGAAATATAAAATATATGTATTCCGTGGTGCGTTCTTGTTAGTATTTCAACCAATAGTCATTGTTTTGTAACATGCACTTTGTTATCATTCGCAACTCTCGTCGATACGCGGCTCGGTGACCTCATTTGGCAGCGCGCGACCATGCCGCCTGCAAAGAAAGTACCGCCCCCAAAAAATAAAGCTAAGGTGTCCAAAGCAAAAGCTAGCGGTGATAAAAGTATAGATGAAACCGAGGTGTCGCACCACGAGACGCGTGCAGATTTGCTCGCGAAAATTCAGGCGGTTGAACGCGAAGCAGTCAAAGCGAGCGAGCATCAAAACTATATGCAGCTGGAGCGTGATAAAATTGACGCGTTTTGGGAGATCACGAAGCGAGAGCTACAGAGCACAAAGATTGACTTGCGAGATGTTCGGCGAGAGCTCGAGGTGATGGAGGAGAATCACGCCATGGAACTGCGCGTTCAGCAACACAAAATTAGACAAATCGAGCACGAGCGTCTCGAGGCTGAGGAAGCTATTCGCGCCGAATATAGCGAGATGGAGATCGCCGTGAGACAAGCGTGCCGTCAAGAAAACATCAGTGTTGAAAATGAAAAGCTTAATATCGAGTCCGAGATGCGCGAGTTATCTAGAGAAAATGAGGCTCAATGTCGCAAGCTAAAATTAGAACACGCTGCGAATTTGGGCGACGCTCGCAAAGCGTTTGAAGAAAACGCATCCTCAAAGGTCAAAGAGGCGGAAGAGAGGATGTTTACCGAGATGAACTCGTTTCAGAGTCGAATCAATGAGCATCTGCGGGATGCCGAGATCAGAAAGTCGGAGCATATTGAGGCGCTTGTTGCGATACATAATTCAGCGTACGCTGAAATGAAAGATTACTTCAACGCGCTCACGGACAAACATGTCAGTGAAATCGCGAGCTTGAAGCAAAAGCTACGCGAAACCACACGATGCGTCGACGAGCAGTGTCACCAGCTGAACGATCTTCGTCAACACAATGATTCGCTCGTAAGACCTCTCGAAGATGCAACACGCGAGCTCTGCGATAACAGAAAGCGTCTGGCACAATCTCAACAAAGGAGCAAACATCTTGAATACTCCCATCGCATGCTCAAAGATGCTCGCGCGCAAGTAAAAGCGTTGAAATGGGAGAATGAAATCCTTATTCAGAAGTTGGAACGCGTCGAAGGTGAACTCGACGTCGCCCGAATCTCAGCGAACGGTAATTTAGAGCACATCCGACGCGTCTTCGCTGGCGTGGCGCATTGAGAATTCGTTATCAGAACATGTTTGATTTAAAAGAAAAGTCTAGTACGCATCTATGAAAGCAGCTCGCGGCAACTCGCAGCTAGGGATTTTAAGAATCTTTGGTTGATTGCTCTTCCACCCAAGCCTTGAGCTTTTCGCTCTTTTCCGCCATTTTCTTTTCATTCATCGCCTTCTTCTTCGCCACCGCTTTCGCGTTCAACTTGCTCTTCTTCTTGGCGCGATGCATGACATCCTCGGTATCGAGGACGTAAGATACCTTGCTCGTGGTGCAGCTTACTTTGCACTCAAGGGCATTAGACACGACAGTGTTCGTCAAGGCTGCCTGTAAGTCTGCAAATCCAGCCTTAGCCTTGGCTCGATTCAAGAAGACAGCCGTGCGCTCCTCTTCGTCGTCGTCCGCACCTTCGGGGACGTCATCTTCCGCAACAGTGGTGAGGAACTTTTGCAAGTGAGCCGCAAACTGTGCATCCATGATCCCTTGGGGCAAATCCGGTCTTTCCGAACCTGCCTCGGCGAGGCGGACGAATAGACGTTTGCCGTCTTCGGACGAGCCTAAGCGATAGCACGCTTCGTCTTGCAACAACACGCACGCGTTTGCGCGGTAAACGTTCTCATCATAAGGAGCATCGCGAGACAACTCGTAGTCGTGTAAGTGCAAGAGTTTGTTACTAAGCTCGTCCTGGATCACCAATTGCACCTGCTTTACCACCTTGTAAATGAGTTTATCTAACGTGAACAACAAATATGACTTTGCGCCGAGCAACGTTCTGCAGTCGTCTTCAAACTTGCCAGATTCAGTCGTGCCATTCAACAAGTGAAAGAGAAGTTTGAGGAACTCGCCGTGAACATCGGCTTGCTTTCTCGCTGGCTTACTCACCTTGGCCATGGTTGCAGAACTTTCGCGTGCATTTTCTAAGCGCTCATAAAGGTGAGAATGCAATCGAAGGAGATGGTAAATGGCTTCGTTTGCGTAGAAGACTTGTTTCTTGAGAGAGTGCAATGGCGGACCAGTAGCTTTTTCTGAGGCATCAACCGCGCCGCTAACTGGCTTACAGTGCTCGAACTCCCTCTCTTCTTCATCGTCGTCCTTATCTTCATCCACAGCTGTCATTTCTTCATCCTCAGCTTTGACTTCCGGCTTTGGTCCCTTTCGAGCGCTCGAAACGCGCATCTTGTCCTCCTCGTCGTCATCCTCATCCACATCAGAACCTTTCGATTGTTTCAACTCGCTCAGCTTCTTGACATCTTCTTGCTCAGTACCTCGGACAAACTTTGCGGCGGCATCAGCGGCGGTATCTTTGTAGTCGTCCGCATCCGCGCGCTTCACGTTGAAGAAGGACTCGACAAAGTTGCGATACAGCGTCAACACGCGCTCGCCTTGTTCGCCACTCAACATTTCGTTCGTGCTAAACTTGATGACGGCGTAGACGTCATCGTGTACGCGAGCATCGTCATATTTGAAGGTAAGGTCCGGAGATTCGTCGATCGGAGGCATTCCTTTACCGATGACTTCGTCAGACGTCTTCTTCTTGTCGTTGATATCCTTGACTTCTTGCGACATACCCTTGACAGAAAGAGCCTTCTTGTCCATTTGTTTGTAGTAGAAAGACTGATGATCGAGCGACTTGGCGTAGTTCTTGGCGTACACATCCGTCCAGACCGGAAGCATTTCATCCTTCAACTCTTGCCACTCGTCTTGCTTTTGAAGAAGACGCTTCAAGACGACTGGAATCGTCACGTGTCCAGCAGTCTTCACCAAGTAAAGCATGTCGGAGCCTCGATCGCCGTAAATACGAAGAATGGCGCGTTCACTGACTTGACCCAAATATCCTTCGGGCATGTGCGCGTTTTCACGATCATCTTCCGATATCGCCTTGAGCTCTTCTTCGTACGCTTGCAACTTGGCGACGCATGCCTTTGTCGTTTCGAGCACCATATCAATCTCGAACCGATCATCCTCGCAACGGAAAAGCGCTTCCTCGTATTGGTTCTTGCGCATCGCATTGAACGAGTAATCTTCCGATCCCGAGGTTACGGCGACCCAGTTGTCGTTCAAGACATCCTTGCACAACTGCGTGCGCGTCGAGCACGCTGCCACAGGAAAGTTCTTTGGCAACAAGCGGTAAGACGGACCGCAACGCTCGCTTGCGGACAAGTCGAGCTCGGATATGGGTTTGGACACGAACTTTTCGCGTTCAGCGACAACCTTCATCAACTGAAGCTGCTTTGGGGTCAACTTTTCCACCGGGCGCTTGGCCATGGTTGGGTCAAAGTCGAGCGCCTCGCACCGAGCGACGAAATCGTTAAACCCGGATTGAAGCTCGGGAAACTTGCCCAAAATGTCGTGTACAAGCGTTTGCATCTCCATCTTCGTAATCACACCCATGTTGAAAATGTTCAAAATTTTGATAAACTCGTTGTACGCGTCCTTGTTGCGCAAGCGCGTCTTGACACGGTCGAAAAACGAAAGTTCCTTGGCCAAGTTCGCCGCCGCGCGGCGCTCTTCGGCTTGTTCCGGAGTCTCGTACTCGCTCTTCATGCCTTTGCGTCGGCTGCCACCTCGCGCACCTCGGCCCTTCTTCCCCGCCGCGGGTTGCGTCGAATCTGGTAAAAAGTACGTAAACTCTTCCAGCAGATCGGCGTGCGACTTGAACAACTGCGCAACTTCCTCGTACACTTGAGAGATTGTCTTCAAATTCTTACGATACATGTTCAAAATTTCCAAGAAATTCTTGTACACCCGCTCATCATTCGCAAATCTCGACTTGATTTTGTTCACGTATGAAATCGCGTGCACAAACTCAACCTGAGGTTTCTGCCCAGACGCCTTGGCTTGCGCCTCTCGCGCCTCGCGCTCGATATCCTCCACCTTAATCTCATGCCCCTTGGGCAAGAACTGATTAAAACCCAAGATTAAATCCGTATGCCCCGCAAAAATAGTCTTAACGCGCCTAATCACACCCTCTGTATCAATCTTCGTTGACTTGAATTCCTTCATGATCTCCAAAAACTCGTCGTACGTGTGTTTTTTATCATGCAATCGCTCTTTAAGCTCGCGTAAATAACTCAACGCCTCTTGTTTCCGTGCCGCTTCGCTCATATCCGGTCTCACCGTATGCGATATCGGTCCCCTAGTTCACGCGTCACGCACATCGCACCGTCATCGTCGTCAGTCTTCCGCGTCGCGCGCGATGGCACCCACCAGTGGTGCGTCGTGCCCCGGGTCAAAAATCACACCCAACGTCGCATCGATCGATCGATGTCGCGTCGCTCGTCGTCGTCGTCGTCACGTACCGTTTCACCACGGGCGCATCACCACCACCATGCTCCCGCGCGCGTTTCATCGCGTCTGCGTCGTCGGCTCACGCTCCGCCGTGCGGTCGCGTCGCCGGCGCGCGCGAGCGATCGGCGACCGATCCGATGGGACGATTCGTAAGACGCGCGTCTGGATGCGGGCCCGGGATCGCGGATGTTTTGATGCGACCGCGGCGGACGTCTCTCGCACGCCGCGCCGCTATGCGTGATGCGTCGTGCGGGACGTCAACGATGGTATCGTCGTCCGTCGTCCGTCGTCCGTCGTCCGTCGTCCGTCGTCCGTCGTCGTCCGTCCGTCGTCGTCGAACGAGACGTCGAGTGACGACGCGAGGGTTGCCCGCGCGCGCGCGCCGGCGCGATCGGCCGATCGAGCGCGCGGGCTCGCGTACGTGGTCGTGATTGGTCGATGGTGGTCGTGTGATGCATTCAAAACGAGTCCACACGGACACAAATGACACAAAAAAACGGTCGGTTGGACACGGTGTGGTGCGTGATGATTACAAACACGTACTCGACGGGACCGGGACCGGGACGCGAGGCTATCGCGGACGCGAGGCTATCGCGGACGAGGCGAGGACGCCTTGGCCTTGGTTTTGGTGCTAGTGGTGGTGCGATGCGTGCGAGTGTCGCGAGAGGATTGTGGAGATGTCGCAGCGGCGGCGGCTTCGATGGCGATCGAGCGCTGGACTTGCTCCATCATCGCGCGCGTTTGCGACGCCGCCGTGGTGGCTTGGGCGAGCATGGCTGGGTCGACGGCGACGCCAGAGGCGGCGCGGGCTTGTAATGCCGCGACGGCGGATTCAGCCTTGTCGTACATGGCTTTGATTTCGGCTAGGAGCTTGGCTTTGGCGGGATCGACGGCGGCGCGCTTGGTGTTCGAACGACTCGACGAGGACGTCGACGTCGAGACGCCGGATTTGCGCTTTTGCTTGCGCATCTTCGCCGCGTACTCTGGGTCGCGCCATTTGTTTTGAATCGCGGCGGAAATCTTCGCGCGATGCTCGCTCGAACGCGTTGATGTACCGCGTGCGGCTTTCTCTTTGCGTAATGCCTTGCGTTTCTCGACAATGGTCGCCGCAACAGTCTTTCTGAGCTCGCGTTCGGCGCGTGCGCGCTCCTTTTCCTCGTCGCGTTGCTTGGCGCGCGCGCGCTCGATATCCGCCAATCCATTCACGCCGAAACTCACCGTTATTACCGCAGAGTTCCGTCTACAAAATAATCCACTCGACGCCAAGCCATTATTACCGCGCTTGCGTCCCCACACTTCCTCAGACTCTAAAGTCATCTTTTCTATTTTCTTCGCCTTGGCCCGATCGACCGAGGCGCGCTTGATTTTCGCGCGCGTAAACGCTGAATGCCGCGCGTTGGCGCAGTTATATGATCGTTTTAACCGCTCGCGGTACTCTGGATCTTGCATATGCTTCAGTGTTGTCGCTCGAATCTTCTCAATCGTCTTCTTGCTATGTCGGCCACCCTTATTCCAAGGCACCTTGCCCGCGTTTGCGTCGCCGATTTTACGCCGTCGCAACTGCTCCACCTTGGTCATGTCTTTAAAGCTCCCGACGGATTTCAACGTCTCAAACTCTGTCTCGCTAATCACAACCACCTCCACGGGAATATTATTCGCATCTACCCCGTTACGCACGCGACATCTAAACACGTTACACGTCGGACACGGACATCCGCGCGAGTGATACAGCGTCTTTTTCGCCCCCATGATGAAGCCGTCTTCGGGCGTCATGAACAACACGCGCTTATACGCGTCATCCAACGACCCATCATCGCGCTCGATATCCTTCACGGCGGACGACCAATTGAGATCATTACCATCGCCGCGAAACGCATCCTCATCCGCATCGGCGTCATCGAATCCGTCGTCAAACGCTCCGCCGCGCGCGCGCTCTCCTCGCGCGCCGCGAGAGCCCTTCAACGCCTTCGCCTCCGCCTTCACCGACGCCTCTCCACCGCGCGTCGTCGCGGGATCACGCACCGCCATCGCGTGCACCGCACGTCTCGCCTCGCCCGCGCCCGCGCCCGCGCCCGCGCCCGCGCCCGCGCGCGACGCCGCCCTGACGCGCCCTAAACCCCCAACCTGTCGCGCGACGCCGCCCGCGCGCGTCACCGCCGCGGTCCGCGCCGCCGCCGCCGCCGACGACATCACTGCGTGCACGCCCACGCACCGCGCGTCTCGCCTCGCGACGACGACGACGACTGGCGCGACGACGACTGCGCGCGCGCGACGTCATCAACGCCCTGTGCATCCCCCGGCGGCGCTGGGTGACATGTGTTCGATCGGGGGGGGGCTATCGACCAATCGTCACCAGGGGACCTGACATACGTGCGCGCCCCTGACCCCCTCGCGGTCCCATCGCGGTCGCATGGTGGTTCCATCGATCGACGCGCGGTGTCGATCATCGTGTCGATCGACGCGCGGTGTCGATCGATGCGCGGTGTCGATCGAGGCACGGGCGTCGGCGTGAGGCACACCATGGCGCGCGCGATCGGCGTCGGCGTCGGCGTCGGCGTCGGCGTCGGCGTCGCGGTGGCGTCGGCGTCGGCGGCGCGGCGGCCGGCGCGGCGTGGGACGGTGAGACGTCGAGACGTCGCGCGGCGCGCGCGCGCGGACGATGACGATGACGACGATGAGGGGCTGGCGAGGACGACGGCGATGATGCGTGGTGAGAATCGTCGCGCGGCGGCGGATCGCGCGCGGGCGCGGGCGAGCGCGCCGCCGGCGTTCATGCCCGCCGCGGACGAGGATGACGGTGGGGTGATGGTGTTTGATGATGATGACGACGAGGATGAGGACGCGGGAGGGGAGGCGAGGCGTGAGGGCGCGGATGTGGGGGCGCGCGGGAGGGATGGGGCGCGCGCGGCGCGCGACGAGGCGGAGGCGCGCGCGGTGATTGAAGCGACAGTGTCGAGGTTGAAGGATCGTCAGGCGAATAAGGTGGCGGCGGCGTCTTCGGGGGCGACTGCGGCGGCGTCGTCTCGAGCGACGAAGCGTGCGAGCGCGGCGGGGGTAAAGAAGACGGTGAGGAAAAGCGAGTGGGATTCTTTCGTCGACTGGAAGACGATGGAGCACCAAGAGTATGAGACGTTGAGCGATGCGGAGTATGCGAAATTGACCAAGAAACTCGCGCTCGAGCCTGAATGGCGTCCAATGGTGAGTTACCTCACCTCTCTCGGCCTGAAAGCTGGGGATTTAGAAAAGATGTTGATTAATTGCGAAGAGGTGTTCAATCGACCGGTGTCGCGGGTGATTACGCGCGTCGAGTATTTACAATCGGAGATTGGTTTAGAAGGCAAGACTTTGAGGCAAATCGTCAACAAGGATCCGCGAATTTTACTGCAGCGTAATCGACATTCAATTCCGCGATGTAGATATCTGACAAAGATTGGCGTACCCCAAGACAAGCTCGCCGACGTGCTCGGGAAGCAGCCGAGCATTTTGCACTTGAGCGTGCAAAAAGGTTTGATGCCGCGCGTCCAGTACCTCAAGCAGGAAGTTGGCATCGCCGCTGAAGACATACCGCTCGTGATTCAACGTTCGCCTGCGGTGTTGACGTTTTCAGTGGAGAATCAAATCCAGCCGCGCGTGGAGTTTTTACGCGAACTCGGCATTAGCAAGGAAAACGTCGTGAAAATGATCACCCGGCACCCGCACTTGTTGCAGTACTCGTTTGAGGGCTTGGGCGAGCACTTGAAGTTCTTGGGTGAGATTGGCATGAATGACAACGAGGTTGCGCTCACCGTCACTCGATTGTCGCAATTCTTTTCGCTCTCTGTGGAAAATTCACTTCGGCCAAAGTACGAATACTTGACTGGCGAGCTCGGAGGCACAAAGGAGACGTGCGTCAAGTACCCGGCGTACTTTTCGCTATCGTTGGACCAACGCATCAAGCCTCGTCATTTGTTCTTGGAACAGTATGACCTTGCCCCTGACCCGTTCCCGATGAAATATCTCAGCGTGAAGGATGAAGAGTTCGTTCTTCGCGCCGATCGCACCGTGGCTGAGTTTGAAGAGTACAAGGAGGAGATGATTCCCATTTTTACCGCCGAAACGGCGCGTCGAGCGCTGTTACGACAAGTGACAATGTCTAGCGAAGAACAGCGCATGGAACTCGAGCGCAAGCGCGCAGAGTACATGCGTACGCATCAAGAGCTCGCGCGTAAGCGTGAGTACAGCGATCGCGTGCTCAAGGCGAGAAATTCTCACCGAATGTTGCTCCGCGTGTCCAACCGACGCTCGCGATGAACAAAAGCCGCCGCGCCGCGCGCGAGTGTTTGACTATGATTCATGAAATGTACATTAATCACCTACTAGCAGGCTATATTTGTAGTGCAAAATTACGCATTGATTATCACACCCGCCCTCACGTCGCGCTCGGGTTCGCCAGCGCCATCATCTTCTGTTGAAGCTCCATGATCGCGCGTTGCTTTTCCTCGTGCTTCTTCTCGCACGCCGCCGCCGCTTTTTCCAACCGATCGCTTTCCGCCTTGATAAAACCCAACCGCTTCTCGACGTTCCCACGCGCCTCCACCAAGTCCTGCTTCACCAATACCGGACCAATAAGCTTGTACACGTTCGCGTCGTCTTCTAAAAGTTCGAGTTCCTACGTCGCGTGTCAGTCCTCTCGCCAGTCAACGCGCGCGCGCGCGCGTCCGCCTCTGTCGTCATCGTCTTCGTACCTTTAACACCATTTCATTCTCACTCAACTGCTGCTGCGCCTGTTGTTGCGCGATAGAATTCGCACTCAACTCTACAACACCCAACGCACACGCACACGTCCGTCAGTCAACGCGCGCCGGCGCCAAACCATCGTCAACCATCATCCTCGCGCGCGTCATCCATCCTCCATCATCGTCGCGCACCTTCCGCGATCGTCTCGTACTCGCGAGAACTCTCCCGTAACTTGGCTTGCATCGCGTGAAACATCTCCATCGGTGTCGTCATCGGTTCGTACTCGACGACCGCGTCGCGTCGCGTCGCGCACTCGCGAACGCGCGAACGCGCGAACGCATCGATGGGCGCCCCATCGGCACACATCGGTGACGCAACACGTGGACGCCATTGCGCGACGCGTCGCCTCGCATCGTTCTGGGATGTTTTATTCGAGCGAATTGTTATGCGCCAAGGGGGCGCTGGGGCAGATTTGGGTGCGATGCGACGACGACGCGACGACGACGACGACGCGACGACGCGACGACGCGACGACGCGACGACG
>Ga0181558_10000088_pt1 | contig 73097 bp, 55 predicted proteins | sample 011ome_22_FD_133754 | JGI IMG/M metagenome (GOLD analysis project Ga0181558, IMG submission 133754) | Coastal salt marsh microbial communities from the Groves Creek Marsh, Skidaway Island, Georgia - 011507BT metaG (megahit assembly) | ecosystem: Environmental > Aquatic > Marine > Intertidal... | reverse complement strand
CGCGTCGCGGAAGGAAAGATGGTGATTCGAAGGCTCGGGAAGCGCGCGGGCGAGGCGGCGGGATCGCGCGCGCGATCGCGCGCATGAGGGTGGTGTGTCGGGCGCGTTCGCACGCGCGTTGGATGTGAAGGAATTCGTATTGGTGATGTGTGTGGTGGAGGCGGCGTTGGCGCGGTCGCGGGCGCGGTGGGACGTCGCGATGGGGCGCCGATCGAGATCTCTGGGTGAGGAAAAGATTACTCCATCAGTGAGCTGATGATTAGGACGCGGGACTGACGAATGTTTTTTGTGTGTGTGTGCAGTCGCATGGAAATTGAACTCGCGCAAGTTGAAATGCCGGGTTTGATGTCTTGCATCGCTGAATTCGGTCCGGCGCAACCGCTCAAGGGTGCGAACATTTCTGGTTCTTTGCACATGACTATCCAAACCGCGGTTTTGATTGAAACGCTCGTCGCGCTCGGCGCGAACGTGCGTTGGTGCTCTTGTAACATCTTCTCCACGCAAGATCACGCTGCGGCTGCTGTCGCTCGTGACTCTGCCGCCGTGTTCGCGTGGAAGGGTGAAACGCTCGAGGAGTACTGGTGGTGCACCGACCAAATGCTCAACTGGGGCGACGCGCCGCTCGACATCATCGTCGACGACGGTGGCGATGCCACTTTGTTGATTCACGAAGGTTACAAGGCTGAGCTCGAATTCGCCAAGTCTGGCGCTATCCCGGACCCGGCCTCTACCGACAACGCCGAAATGAAGTGCGTGTTGAAGATTATCGCCGATAACTTGAAGACCAACCCGACCAGATGGCAAAAGATTGTCGCTTCCTGCGTTGGTGTCTCCGAAGAGACCACCACCGGTGTCAAGCGTCTTTACGAAATGCAAAAGGCTGGCGAATTGTTGTTCCCGGCGATCAACGTCAACGACTCCGTGACCAAGTGCAAGTTCGACAACTTGTACGGTTGCCGTCACTCTTTGCCGGATGGTATCATGCGCGCCACCGACGTCATGATTGCGTCCAAGACGTGCTGGGTTGCCGGCTACGGTGATGTCGGTAAGGGTTCCGCCGCCGCGCTCAAGGCTGCCGGTGCCCGCGTGATTGTGTCCGAAATCGACCCGATCTGCGCTCTCCAAGCCGCCATGGAAGGTTACCAAGTGCTTCCGCTTGAAGACTGCGTCGGCGAAGTCGACATCTTCATCACCACCACCGGTAACAAGGATATCATCATGGCTCACCACATGGCCAAGATGAAGAACAACGCCATCGTTGGTAACATTGGTCACTTCGACAACGAAATCGACATGGCTGGCCTCGAAGGCTACCCGGGCATCAAGCGCCAAAACATCAAGCCGCAATGCGACCGCTTCGAGTTCCCGGATGGCCACGGTGTCATCGTCCTCGCCGAGGGCCGCCTCCTCAACCTTGGTTGCGCCACCGGTCACCCGTCGTTCGTCATGTCTTGCTCTTTCACCAACCAAGCTATTGCCCAGCTTGAATTGTGGAACGAACGCAACTCTGGCAAGTACGAAAAGAAGGTGTACGTGCTCCCGAAGCACTTGGACGAAAAGGTTGCCATGCTCCACCTCGGCAAGATTGGTGTCAAGCTCACCAAGTTGTCTGAGGACCAAGCCAAGTACATCAACGTGCCGGTTGAAGGTCCGTACAAGCCTGCGGCCTACCGCTACTAAATGTTTGTTAGCTGTTAGAACCCGCATCGTTTGCGCGCGCTACAACGCGCGCGCCTACGAGAAGGCGCGCCAGACGCATTTCACCGTCTGGACCATCGCGTTTTTAGGTGAAATCGGTTTGCTTAACTAGTAGATGCAATTTAATTCAACTGTTCAAAAATCCAACACACACGCGCGCACACACACACCCGTCCTCTGCGCCCGCCGCGAACGCGCTATCCACAACGGGCTCAGCCGCCACTCGACATCGCGATCACACCTCGTGTGGATTACCGCGCACGCGGCATTTGTCGCCGCCTCTCTCGCGCGCACCGAGCCACGCATCGACGCACAACATGTCTCTCGAAACCATGACTGCGGCGTTCGCCACGCCCGCGGCGGCGCTGACGCCTGAAATCGCCGCCGACGTGGCCACCTGGAGCGCGTTCGCAGCGACAGATGCGACGACGTTGGCGACGCTCGACGCGCACCTCGCGACGCGGGCGACGATGTGCGGACACGTGTTGACCGCGGCGGATGCGTCGGTGTACTGCGCGTCGATTGCGGCGATTAAGGCGTCGAGCGAGGCGCTCGTACACGCGAGACGCTGGGCGGCGTTTGTGAGCGCGCGAGGCGGCGCGAGCGGCGACGACGCGTACGCGCTCGCGGCGTCCGCGGTACCGCGATTTGAGGTGGCCGCGCCCGTGGAAAAGAAGCCGAGCGCGCCGTCGACGAGCGGTCAAGAAAAGAAGAAGAAGGAAGACAAGCCAAAGGTGTCGACGGTGAACATGGACGTGTCGTGCTTGGACATTCGCGTCGGTCGCATCGAAACGGCGTGGGAGCATCCGGAAGCGGACAAGCTCTGGGCGGAGAAGATTTCGTTTGGTGAGTTTGGCGAGCGACAAATTTGCAGTGGGTTGCGGGCGTTCAAGACCAAGGAGCAAATGGAAGGCGCGCGCGTGTGCGTGGTGGTCAACGTCAAGCCCGGGAAGCTTCGCAACATGCAATCCGACGGGTTGGTGCTGTGCACGTCCAACGCCGACCATACGGAGGTTGATTTCGTAATCCCGCCTGAAGGCGCGGCAATTGGCGAACGTATTACTTTTGCTGGTCACGAAGGCGAACCCGAAGCGGTTTTGGCTCCGAAAAAGAAGCAATTAGAAACCGTCGGCGAGTTTTTAAAGACAAACGCGGGCGGCGTCGCGTGCTACAAGGATGTCCCATTCATGACTTCGGCTGGTCCGTGCACTAGCCCGTTGAAAGATTGCTTTATTAAATAATCATCTTCACGTCTCTTCTACCTAAGTTCTAGTCCTGCGCTACTACTCGCTACCTAGGGATTGATTGATATTTCGATATTGTCTAAAAGGCGCACTTCGCCAAATTTAGCGGCAATGGCGACGACGCAATCGGACTCCACAACGCCTTCGTACTCTACCAGCGTCTCTGGATGCATCACCTTGACGTAATCAACCACGCCTGTGGCGTTGGAAATGCCTTCCGTCACCATGCGCACGATTTCCGACGCATCCATGCGCTTTGACCGCGCGTCTTCGGCAGCACGCGACATGCATGCCCGAACCGCAGGCGCCTTGGCTCGATTATCGGGCGTGAGCAGCGCGTTCCGTGAGCTCATCGCCAGCCCGTCACTCTCGCGCACAATCTCCCCGCCCACGACGTCGATGTCAAAATCTAAATCGCGCACCATGCGCTGAATCACGCGCCACTGTTGATAGTCCTTCTTCCCAAACGCCGCGACATCCGGTTCGACGACGTTGAACAACTTGGTCACCACCGTCGCCACGCCTCGAAAGAAATGCGGACGCGACAACGAGCACAAACCTTTCGAAACGTTCTCTACCGTCACAAACGTCTCATGCGGTGCCTCCTTCTCGGGATCGACGTACATCGCGCGAGGCGCGTACGCGACGTCCACGCCGCCGACCGCTTGAAGTTTCGCCACGTCCGCCTCCACACCGCGCGGATACTTGTCGAAATCCTCCCCAGGCGCGAACTGCGTCTCGTTGACGTATATCGACACCACGACGACGTCCGAGCGCGCACGCGCGGCGCGCACGAGGCTCAAATGGCCGTCGTGCAGGGCACCCATAGTAGGCACAAAGCCCACGCGAAGCCCACGCGCGCGCGCCGCGCGAGACCACGCGCGCATCTCTCTCGCGCTCGTGATGACCTCAATCACTGGCGCGTCATTCGCCGCTGACATTGCGAACGCACGCGCGCAAAGTGAGGTTGCAACACCAAGATGCTGAAGAAGACGATGCGTTGATCGCACCGCAAAAACCGGCGCGCACGACCCGCGTCCGCGCGCGAGACGACCTACACGAGCGAACGCGCCTCGGTGCACACCGTGCGACGTTTCACGCGCGCACGGGCGATAGCGCGCGATGGATTTCGCGCAGCTCGAGGCGCGCGAAGGCGTTCGATTGAGCTGGAATGCGTGGCCGTGTTCGCGCATCGAAGCTACGCGCGTGGTGCTACCATTCGGCGCGCTCGTGACGCCAGGGAAAGATCTCGGGGAGTGTTGTCCGGTGTTACCGTACGAACCCGTGGTGTGTGAGGGGTGTCAAGGGGCGTTGAATCCGTATTGCTCTGTGGATTACTACGCCAAGCGTTGGCGATGCGCGCTTTGCGACGCGATGAACGCGCTGCCAAGAAACTATGAGCAGATTAGCGAGAATAATCTTCCAGCAGAATTGTTTCCCACGTATACGAGCGTGGAATATGCGATTCCGAATAAGACACCGACGGCGCCGTGTTTTGTATTGTGTTTGGATTGCGCGTGCGCTACGGAGGAGGAATTACAAGACGCGAAAGATTCGTTAATGCAACTCGTATCGTTGTTACCTGAAGATGCGTTCGTTGGGCTAGTGACGTTTGGTTCGACTGTGCGCGTGCATGAATTGATTGACACGGATGGCGGCATGCGACGGTCGTATGTGTTTCGAGGGACGAAGGATTGCGAGCAAGAGGTGTTGAGGAAGATGTTGGGATTAGATTTTAACCGCCAGCGCGCGCCAACCGGGATGAATGGCGTCGCTGCGCCGGGGACAACGGCGGCGGCGATGGAGTACGTCAAGCCGACCCGACGATTCATTCAACCCGTGAGCGAGTGCGAGTTTACGCTGCAGAGCGTGCTCGAGGAAGTCACGCTGGACGAGCGTACTGCGGAGCGAGGAAAACGGTCGCTGCGCGCCACAGGAGCGGCGATGAGTGTCGCTACGGGGTTATTAGCCGAATCGCACGCCTCACAAGGTGGGCGAGTGTTAGTGTTTACGTCTGGTCCGTGTACCACTGGCCCAGGGACGGTGGTCGGGACAGATATGGGTGAAAATTTACGCTCTCACCAAGATTTGGATAAGAATGCAGGGAAGCATTACAAGGAGGCGTGTAAGTTTTACAACGCTCTAGGTATTCGATTAGCTACGAGTTCTCACTCGCTAGATGTATTCGCGTGTTCCTTGGACCAAGTTGGCTTAGCGGAGATGAAAATTGCGGTCGACCAAACCGGCGGTCAAATGATTCTCGCCGAACAGTTCCGCGCGGAGACATTTAGACAGTCTCTGGCAAAGATGTTCGCGCGCGATCCGAAAACTGGGACATTGGACATGCGATTCAATGGCACGTTCAGCGTGTTTTGCACGCCGCAAATTATGGTGTGCGGGGCGATTGGGCCTGTGAGCGCGCTCGCGGTGAAATCGCAGCGAATTAGTGAAAATGAAATTGGTCTCGGGCAAACGACGTCGTGGAGAATGTGTTCATTCTCGCCCACGTCGACAGTTGCTGTGTACTACGAAATCGTGAATCAACATAGCAATCCGATTCCGAACGGTCAACCGTTCTTCTTGCAGTTTTGCACTCGCTACAAGTTGAGCGATGGGCAAGTGCGCTTGCGCGTCACTACGGTGGCGCGACGATGGACGGAAAGTAGCTCGTCTCCTGAAATCTTAGGAGGTTTTGACCAAGAGGCAACGGCTGTGCTCATGGCACGGATTGCGACGTTTAGAACCGAGAACGAAGAGTCTTTCGATTTGTTGCGTTGGTTGGACAGAACGCTGATTCGCGTCGGCGCAAAGTTTGGCGAATACCAACGGGACGCTCCAGAAAGTTTCCGCATGCCACCGAATCTGTCGATTTATCCGCAATTTATGTTCCATTTGAGACGCTCGCAGTTTTTACAAACCGCAAACAACTCACCGGACGAGACGGCGTTCTACCGCATCATGCTATCGCGCGAAACGGTTATGAATTCGCTCGTGATGATTCAGCCCACGCTATTGAGTTATTCTTTCAATGGCCCACCGCAACCGGTGCTGTTAGACGTGAGTGCCATTACGCCAGATACTATTTTGCTCTTGGATTCGTACTTTCTCATCGTCGCCCATCGTGGGAGCACTATCGCGGCGTGGCACAAAGCGGGATACCAAGACCAGCCCGAGCACGAGGCGTTTCGTGCGCTCCTCGCGGCGCCCGTGCGCGACGCCAAAGCGCTCGCCGCCGATCGCTGTCCAACACCGCGTCTCGTCGAATGCAACCAAGGTGGCTCTCAAGCGAGATTTCTGCTCGCCAAGCTCAACCCATCGGCGACGCACAACACCAGCGCGGCGTACGACTACGGCGGAGCCAGTTCGGGCGAAATCATCTTCACCGACGACATTTCCATGACCGTCTTCACCGAACACCTCGCCAAGCTCGCTGTGACGTCCTAAACGTCCAGCTTAGACACCACCCACCCCCATTTGCACGCACTCGCATTATGATATGTGTAATAGCACACATTTCACATTTCATTTCGTTCGCGCCCACGTGTCCCACGCGTCCGCATAATCCAGCGCGTGACTTTCGCCATGCAGACGACGACGACGACCAAGACATTCACCGCGACCCGCGCCCGCGCGACGCCCCGCGCCACCCAGCACCGCAACCGACGCCCCGCGCCACCGACGCGCGCTGGCAAGCTCATCGACGAGACCTGGGTCGAGCTCAGCGATGCGTCGTTTGCGATTGAACACGGTCGCGATTTATACGCCACCGGCGCGTTTCCCGACGCCCTGCGCGAGTTCGAGCGCGCGTTAACGCTTCCGGGAAGCGGTACGAAGCGCGATCGTGCGAAACCCGCGGAGTTGTCCCTGGGTGAGCGACAAGCGGCGCTGTACAACGCGGCAGCGTGTCGATGCGCCATGGGCGAGGTGGACAACGCGTTGCTCGCGCTGGAAGGATGTTTTAAGGCTGGCTACGCGAATCCGCGCACGTACGGCGCCGCGCGAGGGATGCGTGATTTAGATGCGATGTGGGATGACGATGATTTGAAGCTCGCGACGCGCACGGAAGAGTTCCGGGCGTTAGTGAAGAAGTACAAGGTGACGCCGAATGCGTTGGCGCTTCAGTTTGACGTCGGAAATTCCATGATTGGACGCGCCATTGAGAGCGTGAACGACAAGGTGACGCCGAAAAAGTAAGTTGGGCGCGATTATTACAGTACAGTATGTTTAATATTTTAGTAAAGGCTCGCTGGCGCGCATTTTATTTCAGCTTAACATTATTTTCTTTGTCACAACGCGACTCACAACCGCTCGACGTCGTCATGTTTCACCAAACCTCGCGCGCGTTAGCCGCCGTGTCTCGATGCACGCGAAGTCGTCTCGCGTCGACGTCATCATTTACAGCATCGGACGCCATAGTCATGCGCGACATGGTGTTTTACGCCAAGCACGGCGCGCTCGAAGCCGAGCGCGTGCTGGGTCAAAAGTTCACCGTGAACGTCGAGCTCTTCACCCCTCTTGATCGCGCTGGAGCATCCGACGCCCTGGCAGACACCGTAGATTACGCCAAGGCGTGGAACATTGTCCGTGACGTCGTCGAACGCGGTCCAACGCGCATAACGATTGAAAAGGTGGCAGAAGATGTCGCGGGAGCGTTGCTCGGCGAATTCGCCGTCGTGCGTCGAGCCGTCGTCGCCGTCGATAAGAAACACGTCGCCATCGAAGGCGTGCTCGGGTCCCTAGGCGTGCGTATCGTTCGAGACCGCGCGTGAGCTCGCGCTATAGTATGTATTCACGTAGTCGTAGTCGTTTGACTGGTTCAGTCGGTGTAAACTTTCGTAGCCCATCTTTTTCATGCGGTGTCGCGTCCTCACTCATCGCCGCGCGCGTCAGCCTAGCCCACCCACACGGCGCGCGATGACATCGCCATCGACGAGGTCGTCGTCTTCGGCGGCGCCAGTCGGTCCATCGCACGCGAAGACGTCCGCGATGCCGCGCGAAGTCGACTGGGACTCGTTGGACAAGCGCAAGTTTGTCCTCAACTCTGTCGGCCTCTTCAGCGCCGTCACCATGGCGCTCTACCCGCTATCGGTGATTAAAACCCGCCAAATGGTTGGTAGCGACGCGCAGATGACCAAGGCGCGAGATATCGTGCGCGACATCGTGCGCGAACGCGGCGTGCGTGGGTTGTATCGCGGGTTTGGAACCATCATCGTCGGCGCGATGCCGATACGCGTGGTATATTTATCAACGCTCGAAGCCGTGAAGACGCATACGAATGTGGTTTTTGATTCATATAATGTTCCAGAGATGTATAGAGGTGCGGCAGATGCCGCGGGTGGGGCGACGGCGAGTTTGATTTCGCAAACGCTCGCGGTGCCCGTGGATGTGATTTCGCAACGGCAAATGGTTCAGGGCATGAAAAGTGGAGGTAGCGTCGCGGAAAGTGGAGCGGTTTTAGTTGGGTATCGTAACGGTATAGATGCGGTGCGCACGATTGTGCGCACGGAAGGGGTGAGGGGGTTATATCGAGGGTTTGGAGCGAGTATCGCGACGTTGGTGCCCGGAAGCGCGTTGTGGTGGGGCTTCTACGGCACCTATAAACGCGCGCTCTGGGGCGTCGCCCCGGAGGAATGGCGCAATGAAGCCACGACAAGTGATGGTCAAGTTGCTGTGGTACAAGCCGCGGCTGGGGTGTGCGCGGGGATGTCGAGCGGATTTCTCACGACGCCGCTAGATATCATGAAAACTCGGCTGCAAGTCTTAAGCGGGCAGCCTGGGGGCGATAAGCATACGTTAGCGAGCACGGCACGAGCGCTATATGCCGAGCACGGTGCCATGGGATTTTTGCGCGGCGTTAGACCGCGTATGGTGAGCGTTAGTATTTGGGGGACGACGATGGTGAGCGTGTACGAGTTGTTAAAACGTCAAGCGTCGATCGGACAAGCGCCGTCGACGCCAGATGTTATCAATTAGAAGCCGCGCATGCACGCGCACACGCAAAGTGGATATCACACTTCGATATGGGGATAAAATCTTCAATCATTGTATAGCACAGCGCAAACGCATTTAGAAGCACAGCATTGAACCATTGTATTATTCATTTCACTCGCACGTCGTTTGATGAACGGCGCGCGTCGTCATTCCATTCTTGCGTAGGTACGATTCATCGCACAATGACATTTTCGCGCGCGCGCTATCTATGGCGACTCATTCGTCGGCTCCGCATTCGTCGTCGCATTCAATAACCCAACGAAATGTTTCGCCTGCGTCAATCGCGCCTTCGTCGCGTCCAATTCATCTTCGAGTGCGAGCGCCTCTCCCATGCCCTTTTGCGCCGAAAGTTCAACAATGCTTTCAATCTCATTAATCACCGCGTGTGCTTGCGCAGAAAATTCATTCAACTGTTCTCGAGCGTGCGCGATGCGCTCAATCGCATTCGCGAACTGAATCGCAACATTTTGCGCGAGTTGCGACGATTCTGCGTCGCGCGAGCCATCGAAACGCTCTTGAAAGTCGACAAACATCCGCCCTAAGACGTCGACGTCGCCAGGTGCGTTGGTGCCCGGCGTCGGTGGCGCGAGTGCGCTCGCATCTTCGAGCGCGACGACGTCGCTGCGCGCGCGAGCCCCTGGCGTCTGGGCTGGGCTGTGACTCTGCGCGGGCTCGCTTTGGACATTTGTGTACTCACCGAGTTTCGCACCCTTTGCGCGGCGCGTATCCGTCGGCGTATACGGCTCCACGTCGGGGTTCTCTTTATCTTCTTCGGGGATGGATTTACGAGGGTGTTGTTTGCGCTTGGTGGATTTTCGAGGCGGCATGGCGACGTATGAAGTCGTCGGTTGGCTGACGCGACAGTCATCGCGATGATTCCTTCCTGTGTATAATGACGACGCTATGACGGCTTCTGACGCCATTCGGCTATGACTTCTGACGCCATTCGGCTAATTCAATTTTACTAGAGTTGTTCACATCGAACACGCGCGTTAATAAATCGTAAACTTCGTCGGCGTCGGGCGCGGTAGCCGCGGCTTGCCCGGGCGCTTCGCGAATGGCATTGCGCAACGCTTCGCGCGTGACAATCACGGACGACGCGTCGCCGCGCATCGCGCGCGCACCGAACGCGTCATCCAATGTATCCATGTTACTTAATATATACTGCATCGACGCCAACTCACTCGCGCGGGCTGGTGTGTAAACGATTGAAATAAACGTCAGTCAATGTTTCGCGCGCGACGTCGGCGCGCGCTCAAAACGACGCGTAGAAAGACGTACCGTTGGTGACTTCACCAGCCTTTCTAAAATTTCTCATAAACGTATACCACGCGATAAAAGCCGTCATACCTACACACCCCGCGACGCTCCAAAACACCTCCGTCGGCGCGTTCTCAAAGCCGTGGGGTATGTTCATGCCGCCGAGCGACGCCGGCACCGCGGCGCTCGCCGCTGCCATGGCCACCACCGTCGCGCGAAAGTTCATCTGCTCGGTACGATTTCGATCGCCGTCGAGTTGGAGCTCCCATAATTCCCGAGCCGCATCCAAATTCGCCGTCAATTCTTCCACCAAGCCACCAACGGCAGCCATGCGCCGCGAGTGACTCGCCAACAGATCCAACAACGCCTCTGAACGCTCTTGCTTGGCGACGTCGTCTAAAACGACGCCATGCGGCGCAGGCAATACGCTCTCATCCGCCGTTTCCATCGCCGTCGCTCGGTTTAGCGCATCCAACGCCTCTCTGGCGTCGTGCTCGAGCGCCACCACCGCCCGACGGACCGGCGGAAGCTTCTGAAACTGCGACGCTGAATAATTTAACATGACGCCGCGCATTAAAAAACCTCTCGAATCGTCGCCGCGTAAATCACTCGAAATCTCCTCCACGCAATGCCTCGCGAGCCGACGTAGACGAAACAACTTGGCTTCGTAGTACCTGCTCGACTCCTCCAACGCGCACTCTAACGCCGCCATTGGAAAATCAAAACCGTCGCTCGCGTCGGCGCCCGAGCCGAGCGTCCGCGCGCGCAACGCCTCAGCGGCGTTCCTCGCTGTCGACGCGCGCGCCTCGACAAAGTAACAACATCGCGCACCCACGACGGCGGTAAAGTTCCCCATGCGCGCCACCAGCGACTCCGATTTCCTCACCAGCGCCGCTGGCACCGACGCGAATGAGTGACGGTACCCGCCGTCGTGCGCGAGAAGCGCCCAATCGCGCGCGTGCAGCGACGACAGCGCGCCGTACGGCTCGCGCTTGCCGAACACCAGCGTCACGTGCGATTCGTACGCTCGATTCGTACTCTCGACGCGTATGCCGTCCAGCGTCGGCGTCGGGGACGGTGAAGAGGTCGTCGACATCGACGCCGTCTGGTCACGTCCACGCGTCGCCAGCCGCCGCACCGCCTCCACGCGCACGCCGTCCAGCGTCGGCGTCGGCGTCATCGTCGTCATCGTCGTCATCACCGACGCCGACGCGCGTTTCGCGCGCGTCGCCAGCCGCCGCGCCGCGCACGCCATGGTGTGGCGGTTGGGCGTCACAATGTTGCGCGCGCCAATCGTCGTCAGTCGCGCCGCGTCGGTGCGCCGCGAGCGCCGCGCGCGCGTCCACGCGCAGGCGGCGGCGCCGGACGTGCGCTGGCGCGTCGTGCGGCGCCGGTGCGAGGCGGTGCTGCGCGCGAGAGGCGTCGATGGGGATGTCAATGCGATTCTTCGAAAAGCGCTGCGTCCGACGTGGGACGCGGTGGCGGACGACGACGTGGCGAGCGTGACGAACGGTGAACGGGCGGCGATCGCGACGTGTGTGCTCGGGAGCGAGGTGTGGCGCACGCGACTCGAGCGCGAGCGTGCGTGCGTGCGCGCGGGAGGGTGGAGGGAGGCGTCGGAGGCGTTGGACGCGTGCGGCGGCGGCGAGGACGCGCGGGAGATTGTTTTGATGTATTGGTGCGGTAAGGAGAGGCTAGGCGCGCGCGAGGGGACGATGCCGGATGACGGTGCGTTGGTGGAGATGTATGGCGAACGCGTGCGCGCGTTGGTGGAGGCGGTGAAGGAGGAAAACTTGACGTGGACGAATGAGATATCAGAAAAGTTTTCACTCCCGACGCGTTTGGCTGACATGTTTGTCGATGAGTACGGCGCGGACGAAGCTGGGAAGCTCGCGCAAGCGATGAACACGCGTGGTCCAGTGGTGTGTCGCGTGAACGCTGCGAGAGGTGCTTCGAAGGCGGACGTGATTGAAATGTTGAAGGCTGAAGGCGTCGGGGACATTGAAGACGCGTTTGCACATTTAGTCCCCGGAGCGTTTTGGCTTAAAGACGGCGCGCCGGCGAACGGTGGTATTTATGGCTCGAAAACGTGGGTCGATGGGTTCTATGAAGTCCAGGACGAGGGCAGTCAGCTCATCGCCGCGAGTGTGGACGCGGCGCCTGGCGACGTCGTGCTCGACGCGTGCGCCGGCAATGGCGGTAAGACGCTGGCGCTGGCGTCATCCATGCTCGGCGTTGGGAAGATATACGCGTTTGACGTCGATAAACGTCGATTAAAGCATTTACTGGCGAATATTGAGCGCGCTCAAGTGGGAAATATCGTGGAGGTGCTCGAAAACATTGGAAGCCTCGACGAGCTCCCGGCGGCGGCGTTTGACGCCGTGCTCGTGGACGCACCTTGTTCGAGTGTGGGCGCGCTTCGTCGTACGCCATCGCTGCGGTACACGCACGATGACCCATACGAACTCGCTAAAATCCAACTAGAGATTTTGCGTCGCGCCAGTCGATTGGTAAAACCAAACGGTGGACGATTAATTTACGCCACGTGCTCGGTGGTGTCGATTGAAAATCAAGACGTCGCACGCGCGTTCGAGGCGCATCACGCTGACTTTGCGCCGTGGCCATTCGAGACGCCCGTACCGACATCGCCGAATGTCGCACTCCACGAGCACGAACGATTATTACTGCCGCACGTGCTGGGTACGGATGGATTTTACATTTCGCGTTGGAAACGCGATTGAATAGGGGACTATGTGCGAATGCGCTAGAGTTGGCTACAGACTATAGTACTACTTAGCTTTTGAAATAGAAGGTAACGCCGTTAGACGGAGTTTAACAAGCATATCGAGCTCGTGTATGTGTTCGCTCCCATCGGTGAGGTCACGCACGAGCGAATCAAGCGCCTCGTCGCCGACGACGAGGACGTTGGCGCGTCCCGCTAACGCCGTAAAGCGACCGAGAATCGATACATCTTTCACGTGCGCGCGCGTCCACTGCACGTAGGCGCTTAAATCGAGCTTGAGTTGCACGGCGCCAGTTGTGCTGTACTTGAATCGACACACGTGCATGAAAATCAACGCGTAGAAGCGTTCGGCAATCTCATCCAGGAGCGCGTCAGCGTTGGCCGCTTCGAGTGCCCGCTTCGCGAGCGCGGCGACGCCGTCGAGCACTGACATTACGACTTTGCAAGCATCAGTCTCTCGTTCAGCAAGGCACGCCCCATCATTGGACGCAAAATCTGTCGAATGTTGATACACACGGAGCTTGACATCGATGAGGTGCACGGCGCGTTTGGCGACGGCGTCAATGACAGTGGACATGTTCCGGCTGAGCTCGTCCCGCACGGAGTCGAACGCGTCTGAGGCACCGGTGACGTGCTGCGCACGCTTCAACCATGTTCCGATGCATTGTGCGGTGCGTAGCAGAGGCTGAAATGCTTGCGTGTTAGCATCGTCAATCGACGTCGTCGCATCGAAGCGGGTGCTCGAAGCTGTCGTCGCGACGATGGCGTCGTTCACCCTTCGCTTTGACAATCGAAGCACTCTGGAGAGGAGTGTTTGCGTCAGCGCCGCAGAAGCGCGGTCTAGCTCGGTCACATCGAGACATGTAGCGCATCTACGCATTGCTTCTTCGTAGTTTGTGCATAAAACGTCGATGGCGCGGTCCTCGTCCGCGCTTGCGGATAATAAAGCGTCGTCATCTGGCGCCAAATCTAAACACGAACATTCATCATCCACGAGCGACGTGCATGCCTCGCCGAAAAACTCTGCGCCCATGATGAGCTGTACATTTTTATCATCCTTTGCGAGCTCACGAATCAAACCATTGGTTTTCTCGAGCTCACTTAACGTCAGCGACGTAAACGACAAACGCTGGCGAAGCGAATCAATCGTCTTGAGCTCTGCCGAAAGTAAAGTCTCAATGATATCACTCACGCGCTGTTCGGCGACGCGACGAACGAGCGCACTTAATATCACGTTTGCGCGGTCTCCAAACGCGCCGGCAATTGTGCGGAATTCTCTCGACAGCATGCCGCGTATGTTTTCATAAAACGCGCAATAAATCGTTTCGGCTCGTGAATCGCTCTCGCCAGTAATCACAGCACGCTCCACGATATTACGCACGTTGAGCGCCTCTTCTATTGAGTCGTGAGAAATAAACATCGCTCGACTCGCGACGTATCTCGAGACGACGCTGGCGCCGTCGTGAAACGTCCAAAGCGCGTTTACAGCCGTCGACATGGCGTCGACATTCGCCGCGTCGAGCGCGTCATCAAACGCCCTCAATAACGCATTCTCCTTATCATCGCAATACTCTTCGAGTGCGCTCATCGACTGGCGAACAATACGCGCGACGTCGCCGCCGTTCGTCGCGTCGCATCCGCTCGCGTCGACGCGCGCGAGACATTCCAACGCTCGTCTCGCGAGCGTCGCCGCCTCCGCCGTTCGGTCGGCGTCGACGAACACCCCACCACACGCCAATCGCACCGCTTTCTCCCGTCCGTGCGACGCGAACGCGATCACGCATTCTGCTATATCGGCTAAATCATCCAGCGCGTCTGCGCGTCTGCGCGCTCGAGCGCTCGCGGATGACGTCTCGAGTACGCGCGCCTCAATCGCGAGCTCCGCGCGACGTCTCGCGCGCGCCAGCTCCGCGCACAGCGCATCCCTCGTGTGCCCAGCGGTCGCGCGAGCGATGTCCCGCACCGCGCGCTCGCTGGATTCCATCGCCGCAGCGTTCGTCGCCGCTCGAGCGCTCGCGCTCGCCGCGGCGCGACGAGCATCGTCGCGGAGCTTAACCAACTTTAATTGAATCTCTTCGAGCGGCGTCGACGCTGACGCCGACGCCGACGCACACAATCGGTGCATGATTGTCGTAGACATGCATACGCCGTCCGTGATGAGGGCATCGATGTCGTCGACGCCATCGAGTGCGCGTTCTATCGTATCCATCCGCGAGGTCGCGCGAGGCGAGGTGTGAAGACAATGGTTGAAAGAATTCAAGTTTAATTACAACGCATTCGGCGCAATATACCGAGAAACAACAATACACGTCTATAAGTATGTTAACTTTACTGCGCAGCGGGAAACATGACTCGATCCTCGTACGGGTGCATGATGCGCTTGTCTTGAGCGAAATGTTTCCGCCAGTCGTCCCGCGCGAGCTCGCGCAGCCTGGCGTCGTAATGTAATTGCGCCCAACGCGCCTTGCCACCATCGCTCTCCATGTCACGACGAAATTGCTCACCAATTTCTTTACTTATCGTGCATAACGGCGAACCAGTAGACATGGCGATGACTTGCACTTCCGCCGCGCGTTCGAGATAGTACAAGTCGTCAAACGCTTCGGCGACGCTCGCGCCGCACACGATAACCCCGTGGTGCTTATGCATCAACACTCGCTTATCACCCATGACGCTCACCAAGCGATCGCCTTCGGTGTTGTCCAACACTAAACCATTAAACGCGGGATCGTACGCAATATCATCCGCAAAACGTAAGGAATTTTGATGACACATCGCGAGCTCAAAGCGCTCGACGCAGCACAGCGCGCTCGCGTACGGCATGTGCGTATGCAACACGCACGCGTGTCCAGCCTGATGAATCGCCAGATGAATAAAAAACGCCGTCGCATCAATCTCACCGCGTCCTTCGATGACGTTACCCTTGACGTCAATCATCACCAAGTTGCTCGCGGTGACTTCGCTCCACGCCAACCCGTACGGCGCGCACAAGAACCTATCGCTCGCCCCGGGCACGAGCACCGTCAAGTGATTACACACGCCCTCGTTGAACGCGAATCTATCGCACAGCTGGTACGCCCCCGCGAGCTCGACGCGCGCGCGCCACGTCGCGGCGTCGTACCCAGCGGGCGCGGTGCAGTCGACGTTGGTCCAGGGTGCGCGCGATTCGCGGTCGCCCAAGCGCGGGTACGCCGTCGCCGTCGGCGGCACGGTATCCATGACGCGCGTGCGGTTCCGTTCGATCGCGCGTTCGTTCGCGGTGGCGCCGTCGAGTCGCCGCGCGCGCGCGCGTGAGATTGTGCCGACACGTGCGACGCGCTTTTCAGCCACGACGCCACATCGCGCCGACATGTCGCTCGACGTCGATGGCGACGAGGTCGAGGACCAGGTACGGCGATAGATTGCGTGCGTTCATCGCCAACGCCGCGGGCGCGAGGGGCGCCGCGCGATCGCGCGCGCGCGCGGCGCGGATAAAGCGCACCGAGCGGCACGGCGGCGCTTTTTTGACGCGTTTTGCATCTTGTGCGAGTGCGCGACGGTGACGGGTGACTGACGATGACGAACGATGGCGCGAACGCAGGCACACGATGCGATGAGACACGTCATTGAGCGGTTGGAGACGTTGAAGCCTGGTGATGAGCGACGGGAGTGTTTATTGGTGCTCGCGCGATTGATTACGCAGAGCAGCCGGTCGGCGGTGAGCTACGGGGAGTCTTTAGGCGCGCGAGCGCCGCTGACGCGCGCGCTGAATTGGGGTATGATGAATTCTGATGAAGAACTCATGGATGCGTGTGGGGCGGCGCTCGGACGGTGTGCGGAGCCGGCGGTGAAGACTGTCGCTGTGGAGCTGAAAAGCGTCCCGGGGTCGCAAGTCGGCCAAGCGGCTGCGCGAAAGCAAGGCGTGCTTGAGATTGAATTGCCGGTGTCTTTAAGCACCATTCGCGTGCATGAAAGTTCGTGGGACGACGCTGGGCTGGCTTGGCGCGTGTGGGGAGCGAGCCAGATTCTAGGGCGTGCCATCGACGCCGCGCCTGAGTTGACGCGAGGCAAATCGTGCTTGGAAATCGGCTCAGGATGTGGATTTACCGCACTCGTAGCCGCGCGCGCGGGCGCGTCGCGCGTTGTGATAAGCGAAGGCGCGCCAGGGGCACTTCGTGCAATTAGACACAGCATCGCGGACTTGTTGCCAGAAGAATCGGCGCGGACGTCGGCGGCGTTTTTAGATTTTCGCGACGACGAGGACATTCTCAACGGCGTCGTGTCGCTGGACGAGGCGCGCACTGGCCAAGCTAGACATTGGGTGCATAATCGCAAAGCGGATGCAAAATTGGAAACCACGGATAATCGCGTGTCCGTGGATGACGTCTTTGATGTCGTGCTCGCCACGGATGTGATTTATACTGAGGAGCACGTGTCGCCACTCGCGGCGTGCTTGGCTCGACGCGTCGCGCAGACCGGCACCGGATACGTCATGAACGCATGTAGACACGCCGGATTATTAACGCACTTTATCACAGAAGTCATCTCTCGCGGCATGCATGTGCAAGTGAGCGCCATAGAACGGTTTGAAGGCGAAGATTTGGCTGAGTGTCAAGGCGGACATTTACACAGAGATTTACCGGAACACACCGAGCAATGGTGGTGCGAAAGCGCCATAAAGCTCGCGAAATTCGATGAATGCATCATTATTAACGACGTATCATCAACAACGTATGATGCTGTCGCCATGGAGGCGCTCATCACGACCCTCGAAGGTCGTTTCGTGCTTTTAAAGTTGTCGCACGCGACGTAAAGATGCGTAACCGCCGTAGTCAACATCCAGACGTACGCGCGCGACGCTTCACAAGTCTGCCGACTGCTTCGGGAGCGAACTATCTATTAGAACATAGCACATCCTCACATTTTTTCGAACGATTAACCACGTCGTATGTAATCATAGATATTATTTACTTGTATGTTTGTGACAAAGACTTTGTCCCTTCGCCCGTCGAACCAAATAATCCAAAAGTTCAATCCCCGCAGAATTCGACGCGCAGCATCACGTCACGCACGTGCGCGCACGTGACGCTCACGAAACATAACACCACTGTGTCATGCGCTCTGCTGTTCTCTTTCGCGCGCTGCTATTTCTCGCGTTACTCGCGCAGCACCCGTGCGCGGTGCGTTCCGGAGGCATCGATTTAGACGTCGACTTGAACGAAGAACACAGCGACAATTTACGCTCGCTCGTGAGCGGCATCCAATGCGGCGCGTGTAAAGCGGTTACGCGTGAAATTGCAGACACATTCAGCGCCGTCGCGGCCAAGCACAAGCAAGACGCGGGCCCGACGAACGTGTTCGGGTCGCGATACGTGAGCTTGTTCGCCCAGACACTCGCCAAGGAGCTCACGGCGATGTGTTCCGCAAACGGGGCGATCGAAAATAAATGGGGGTACAGTAAGAGCGGGGCGGAGAATATCATCACCACCACTCGCGTGTTCGATCGGTTCGGCAAAAACTTAACCAAGGAGGAAACGGACACGATTCAGATGACTGTGTACGGCTTGGGGGTGTTTACGAAGGATGAAGAGCAACGGTTTCACTATAATGGCCCGCCAGGAAGCGAAGTTCGCGAATCAAATAATTTTTCGTTGTTGTCAAATACGTATCAGCGCTCGGTGTTGAGCGAGGCGTGCGCGGCGGTGACGGATAGCTTGGAGTTTGACGAGTACATCGAAAAGGCGACTAAAAATCTCGAGGAAGGCTTTGATTTCACGGCCCAGCACGTGTTATGCTTGGATTTGGATTATTGCAAGATTAAAAGCTACGGCAAGGGGAAAAAGAAAAAATCTATCGAACAAACCATCGATAAAGAAACCGGGCAGGTGATGTACGATGTCGAGGACGACGAGCAGCCGACATTTATCGACCCCACAGCCGCGATGGACGCGTCGGGCAAGGATGAATTGTAAAACGGGCGAACCGACGTGGCCGACCATAGGCGAAAACTCTCTATTAACGATGTAAACTATTGAATTCACGTATGCATTTTTTATATTTTTCCCTATCGAAGGCGCGAGGCGTACGTGAGCGTCGCCTACGCGTCCATCCGCCGATACCGGGCGTCGACGGAGAAAACTGCTCTTGATAGATCGCGCCAAAATTGAATTTCCACCCATTTCGCCTCCTTACACCGCGCCGTGCATGCGACGGGCGCTGACAAACGGTTTGAACGCGACAATTTACACAACACAAGTCTTCTCGCACGCGTCAAGCGGTGCGACTGCGTATTCGACGTCGATACTGGCGACGAATCGTGCGAACCTACGACTGGGGAGTGTGAATTGTCGCGGGATCATGACGATGCACGCCGCCACAGCCACTGGACACACGTCACCGGGGGCATCGTTCGCACGACGTGTTATAAATCGGCGCATTCGACGCTCGAATGCGCGTTTAGCGAGTCGAAGCGCGAGCGGGCGAGGTAATTCTTTGCACGATCGTGGCCTCGACGCGAGCTGGCGAGCAGAGTTTACGCGTACGTTTGCGATTAGCACTGCATCGCAAGAGGTCTCCGAGCAATGGTTCGATGAAGAAGATTCAGATTCAGACGAAGATGATGACTATAGAAGCGGTGCGGTGATTGTGCGAGCAAATGGCACCAAAGGCTTGGCAACAACGAAGAACACAAACAACGGGCGCATCGGCGGAAGCTGGAAGAAAGCCCTCGGAGACTTTGAGCTGAAGACGAATCAAAGCGCCGCGAGCACCAGTGGTAAGACTGCGGCGATGCCGAGCGAAGAGGGTGACATCGCCACCGGTTTGAGAGATGAGGTGCAAACGGTGGAGACAGTGGCAGAGGCTAAACGCGTGTTAAAGATTTTACTCGCCAACATCGGTACAGCAGACAGGCCGTTATACCATGCGTGCGATACAGAAGTGTCGCACATCGAAGTTTCCGACCAAACGCCCGTCGGTCACGGTCAAGTGACGTGTTTTTCCGTGTTTTGTGGTCCTGATGTAAATTTTGCTCCCGACGGCGAGAGTAAACGCAGCTTGCTTTGGGTGGATACCATGCGCGGCGGCGATGGGGTTTGGGAAGTCTTCAAAGAGTACTTTGAGAACGCGGACGTGAAAAAGGTGTGGCACAATTACAGTTTTGATCGTCACGTCGTAGAGAACCACCACGGGATTCAGCTCGCTGGATTCGCCGCGGATACGATGCACATGGCGCGTCTGTGGAACTCAAACAGAAAGCTCGATGGAGGCTACAGTTTAGAGGCGCTCTCCTCCAGCGCAGACGCCATGAGCGATTGTGCGGAAATGCTCGGCGCTGGTGCGGAGATGATGCGTTCAAAGCGAAGTATGAAAAAGATTTTCGGCAAGGCCAAGCTCAAGAAGGATGGGACGCCCGGCAAGACCATGATTCTCCCGCCAGTGGAGGAAATTCAAGAGGACCCCGAGTCGCGCGACAAATGGATTGAGTACTCGGCTTTGGATGCCCAAGCGACGTGGTTCTTGCGTGAATCACTCGAAGCTAAGCTCCGCGGGATGTCATGCGAGGCGTGTTCGATCTTGACCAGCAAGCCTGGCTTCCGCAAGTGTACGACTCTTTGGGATTTTTACACGTACTACCTCGCCGAGTTTGGAAATTTACTGACACAGATGGAACGCAACGGCTTGCGTGTGGACAAAGATCACTTGGCTAACGCGGAAAAGATGGCGCTCGAGGATAAGAGAGTGGCAGAAGACTACTTCCGAAACTGGGCGGCGACGAAGTGCGAAGGTGCAAAACTCATGAATGTCGGTTCTGGCTTGCAAGTGCGTCAACTGTTGTTTGCCGGCGCGAAGAACAAACGACGGGATAAACCAGGTGTGGAATTAACTCGCGAGTTTACGCAAGAGTCCACGGAGTGGTTGGAGTGGGACAGATCCGGTCGCGAAGGAAAAGCGCCTAAAAAGACGATGAAACTGGCGCTACATGGTATCACAAAGAAGCCGATTCAAGTGATGACGTACACCGCCACTGGTCTGCCCGCCGTCAGCAGCGTCGTCTTGCGCGCGCTCGCGGGTAAACCTGGCGCGGCGCGAAGCATTATGGATAACTGGGACGAACTTCCTGATGAGGAAAAAACGGAAGAGAAGCTAAAAAAGCAGTGTGGTACAGCATTTGATGCGTTTGGTGGCGGTAAGGATGGTGTCGAAGCATGCGCGGCGATTGACGCTTTGAACGATGTGGCGGCGATTGATACTTTGTTGAGCAACTTTATCATTCCTCTTCAAGGTGACGATATTCGCGGGCCTGAAGGTCGTGTCCACGGAGCATTGAATATCAATACAGAGACAGGTCGTCTCTCAGCCCGACGTCCGAGTTTGCAAAATCAACCGGCACTTGAAAAGGATCGATACGGCATCCGCAAGGCGTTTAGAGCGGAGGAAGGGAACGTCTTAGTCGTAGCCGATTACGGGCAGCTCGAGCTCCGCCTTTTAGCTCACATGGCGGACTGCAAGTCCATGCGAGAGGCATTCGAAGCCGGTGGTGATTTCCACAGTCGAACCGCGCTCGGCATGTACCCAAACATCAAGAAGGCCATGGAGGCTGGCGAAGTGTTGCTCGAGTACGGGGATCAAGAAGGCGAAGACGATGGTAATCGCCCACCGTTGCTGAAGGACATGTTCGCCAGCGAACGTCGGAAAGCTAAGGTGCTGAACTTTAGTATCGCCTACGGTAAGACGGCGCACGGCTTAGCTAAGGATTGGGGCACGTCTCTCGAAGAAGCGGCGAGCACCGTCGCGCTCTGGTACAGCGACCGACCTGAAGTTCAAGAATGGCAAGAAGTTCAAAAGAAGCTTGCCATGGAGAAGAACTTGGTGCGTACGTTACTCGGTCGCGTGCGGAACTTACCCGACGCGTCGAGCAAAAACGATGCATTCAAGTCGCACGCGTTGCGCGCGTCCATCAACACGCCCATCCAAGGTGGCGCCGCCGACATCGCCATGTTGGCCATGCTTCAAATCCAACGTTGCCCGAAGCTTAAAGCGCTTGGGTACAAACTCCTGATGCAAATTCACGATGAAGTCATCCTTGAAGGGCCGGAGGAGCACAAGGATGAAGCATTGGCGCTGACAAAGTATCACATGGAGAATCCTTTCCCTGGTCACGTCAACTTGCTCAACGTCGAGCTCGCGGTAGACGGCGACTACGCCAAAACCTGGTACGAAGCCAAATAGGCCAAGTAACACCCTCTTCAAACTTTTGTATTATCATTTTACACGCTGTAGCTTTTACTAATCAATTTCATTCGAACAGCCCGCGGCGGCGACGCCCGAGATGAGCTGCAACGCTCATCTCAATCAACCACGTGAGAGACAATCGTCATACCTCGACGCGCGCGCGCGTTCGACGCGCGTTTGCACACACACGCATACGCACACGCACACGTGCATCGCACGTCGCGCGCGATGTCGCACTACGCCGCGCCGAGCGAAACCGCCGCAGCCGCGACGACACACGCCGATGGTGGCTACGACGAACACTTTGCTCGCATCACCCACGAGCTCGATACGCTCACCATCGATCACGGCACGCTCGTGGATAACTTACTAGACGACGGAGATGAGTATGGTGATGACGATTACGACGACGAGGAGGATGACGACGACGAGGAGGAAGGTGCTGGACGAGGCGCTGGGTCTGAATTCGCGTGCTCGTACTGCGGGATATCAAACACAGCGTGCGTCGCGCGGTGCGTGAAGACGAATAAGTGGTTTTGCAATTCGCGCCAGAATGGATTGCCAGCGAGCTGTTTGGTTTTTCACTTGGTGAAGTCGAGGAACAAGGAGGTGCGCTTGCATGAGGCGTCGCCGTTGGGCGATATGGTTTTGGAGTGTTATGTCACGGGCGCAACAAACGTGTTCAATCTTGGGTTTATCCCATGCAAGGATGACAACGTGGTGGTTTTAGCCACGCGTGATGCGGCTGCGAGTAATCCGGCGGTGCTGAAGGAGTTGAACCTTGATTTAACGCTTTGGGAGCCTCTTATTTCAGACAAGGTGTTTTTGCCGTGGTTATTGAACATCCCAGAGGAGAGCGAAGTGCATCGTGCACGCCACGTGACTGCATCGAAAGTAACTCGTTTGGAAGAGTTGTGGAAGACCAATCCAGATGCGACGTTGGATGACATTGAGCGAGATGCACAGGCTGATGAGCTAGTGCCGGCTGCGCTGCGTTATGAAGACGCATACTTGTATCAAAATACATTGGCACCGATCGTACATCGAGAGGCTGAATACAACAAACAGCAGCGGCTTAACCAAACGAAAGATAACGCCACCATTCGATGGGATGTCGGGTTGAACAAGCGAAGAATGGCGTATTTCTGCTTCGCTCCAGACGAACACGTGGTGCCGGTTACTCTAGGTAATGTCTTGAAACTCTCCCTTGATAATGGTGCAGTGCAGTGGGCAGGCGACGGTGTCGTAGTGAAATTTACCGCGCAGGAAGAAATCTGTATCGAAATGAATCACTCGGACGTGCCTTTAGAATTTACTCATGGCTACACTATAAATTTCCTGTGGCAGGCGACGAGCTCTGACCGTCAAAAAGTAGCACTGACCTCGTTTGCGGTAGATGAAACATCTGTTTCGGCATACATTTATCACAAACTGCTCGGGCACGAAGTCGAAGAGCAGCGAATGCAAGTCGAATTACCCAAAAAACTAAACGCACCGGGATTACCCGAGTTGAATCAAAGTCAAGGGCAAGCAGTTCGACAGGTCTTGACGCATCCGTTGAGTTTGGTGCAAGGTCCGCCTGGAACGGGTAAGACCGTGACGTCAGCAACGATAGTATACCATTTAGCAAAACGCGGAAACGGTCAAGTCATAGTTTGCGCACCATCGAATATTGCTGTGGATCATTTGGCTGAAAAAATTGAGAAGACGGGCCTTCGCGTTGTGCGCATCAGCAGCAGGAGTAGAGAGCATTTAGTGTCATCGGTCGAGCACTTGACGCTTCACTACCAAGTTGCAAACATCGGAGGACCGACGCACAAATCATTTCAAAAGCTACAACAGCTGAAAAATGAGTTAGGCGAGCTTAGCGCAGGCGATGAAAAGAAATATCGCGCCGCTCAGAAAAAGCTTGAGCGAGAAATCCTTGAAAACGCTGATGTGATTTGCACAACGTGCGTTGGTGCGGGTGACCCACGATTGGCGAATTTTCGCTTTCGTATGGTTTTAGTTGATGAGTCCACTCAAGCCGTCGAACCAGAGTGTTTGATTCCTCTCGTCATGGGCGCGAAACATGTTGTTTTGGTTGGCGACCACTTGCAGCTGGGTCCAATCGTGACATGTGCCGCAGCCAAGGCAGCAAACCTCACGCGATCGCTTTTCGAACGTTTAATTGATCTTGGCGTGGCGCCATTCCGATTACAGATACAGTATCGTATGCATCCAAGCTTGTCTGAGTTCCCGAGTAACATGTTTTACCAAGGAACGCTGCAAAATGGTGTATCCTCGCACGAGCGCATGCTGTCGCACATCGATTTCCCGTGGCCAGTACCGACGAAACCAATGATGTTCTGGAGTCAAACTGGGCAAGAAGAGATGAGCGCGAGTGGCACATCTTTCTTAAATCGCGCGGAGGCAGTGGCTGTAGAAAAGACTGTGACTCACTTGTTAAATGCTGGTGTTAGTCCGGATCAAATAGGCGTGGTCACGCCCTACGAAGGACAGCGCGCGTACGTGACACAACACATGACCCGTGTTGGCATTTTGCATCCATCGTTATACAAAGAAATTGAAGTTGCGAGCGTGGATTCATTCCAAGGTAGAGAAAAGGATTTTATTATTTTGACGTGCGTTCGTTCGAATGAGAAATCTGGTATTGGTTTCTTGAGTGACCCGCGCCGCTTGAACGTTGCGATTACGCGCGCACGTAGTGGTTTGATTATCGTAGGTAACCCGAAAGTCTTGAACAAGCAAAAGTTGTTCCACGAGATGTTGCAGCACTTCAGACAAAATAACTGTCTCGTTGAAGGTCCATTGAACGCGCTGAAGGAGTGCATGGTTCCGCTTCCCTATGCGAACGATGTAGAGGACAAAGATCCGTGGGAGCGGTTCAATCGAGGAGGATTCAACCGTAGAGACGGCGGTCGTGGGAACAAAAAGCGTGCAAACGGTGACGTAATGCAATATCCCACGCCTGAATTCCCCAGACTCGGCGCTGGACCACAGTACGGCCGATGGGGCAACTATTACCACGATACCGACCTTCAATCAGAATCAGAGTACTCTTACGCTCGCAGCGAGTCAGAGTATAGCTATCAGCCGAGTGAAATTGACGTACGGGGTCAAGGAGAAACGTACGAGTACTAGAGTAAAATTAGCTTGTTGTCAACCACACCACACCACACACTCGTTAGTCCAAAATCGTCCCGAGCACTCGCGACGACTTCAGAAAGCGGCGGAGATGCCCATCCCGCGCGTCTTACTCACCACCACCGAGCCATGTGCGTTGAAACAAGATCAACTACATCGACCAAAGTCTTCCGACGATGTCACAGCAGCGACGTCGTCCGAGTCGTCGTCTCGCACGAAAAGTGAAGAGTTGTCAGGCGCGCGTGGCCGCGTCCCAAACATCTTCTGGCGTGCCGTTCGCATGGATGATCTTCGCGCGCAGCCAAAGTTTGAGGCATTACCAGAAGAGTCAGACGTCACGCTATGTGGCCGCGCGTCGTTCGCGTACGTGCGACAGGGGACGGAGACCTGGGACGCGTTGCACGATGGGCGCTTGACTACTGGCGTCCTCAACGCGGCGCTCGGTTTTAACGAAGACGGCGTCAATAAACGCGCTCTAGGCATGGGCAAGCACGGAAGAGGTGGTCACAGGGCTATTCTCAACGCATGCGCGCGCATAGGCCGGGAAAAGTGGATGGATGACGACGTAGATGAAGCCGCGGCCACGGAGGCGGAGCGACGCAACGCGGAGGCTTTAGCTCGGTGCAACGCGGCGTCGGACTCTAGTGACGATGAAGACGACGATGACGATGAAGACAATAATAATGATACAATTACGCGCATGACGCATGACGCCTCTACTCCGGTGATCGCCGCCGATGCTTCAGCGTTGGATGTATTATTAGCGTCGATGTCAATGGCAAAGCCGAAAAAGCCAAAGCCAAAGAAGAAAAAGAAGAAAAATGGCAAGAAAAAGTCGCGCGGAAAGAAGAACCGCGCGGGAGGGGACGACGCACACATGCTAAGCGATGCCCAGTACTGTCGAGCGCTCGCTCGAGGAGGTGAACAGTCCATTCGCATGGCGTGGGGGAGCGCGCAAGAGGCGTCGACGTTGTGCTCGCTCATGTGCTACTTCGGCGCCACGGTACACGAAGCGGGATTATGCATGCTCGACCCGGCGTCCGTGCCCGAAGAGTGGTGTGTCGGTCCGTTACCACCAGTAGGCGCGTCTCCAGATGGTATGATCACACTCAGAGATGGCGAACGTCTCGTGGTAGAGGTTAAGAATTCTTCCCCGTTTCGCGAAGTCCCGGGGTCGTTCATCGTCTTTGACCGAGACCCGTACGATTCCCCGCCAGCCTATCACATGCCGCAAGTACAATTAGAAATGGCTGCCACGAAGACGCAGTCAGCATTTCTGGCCATGCAAAGTGCGACGCGTGGGATTCGTATATTTAGAATCGAGCGCGATGACGAGTTCATCGCGGCAATGTTGCGTAGAATTTCTCGCCTCTACGTGTCCTTCGTGCTCAAGGGCAAAGACCCTCCGATGAATTGGGAAGTGCATTCAAGCGAGCACAAAAAGCTAGTCGCGTCAGCGGTTCGCATCGCACGAAATGCGAGCGTGTTCGGGGTCATTCCGCAAGGTTTACTGCCGGAAGATGGATCGATAACCGTCGACGCGAATTGTTTCCTGCAACGTTAAAGCGGAGGCGGCGAATGAAGTGGTGTTGTGTTGATTGCGACGCGCTTTTACATTACCAAAAGTGTACAGCAGACGGACATTAATAGTAGTAGTAGTACTTTTGTTAGTGGCAGTTTTAGTAGTAGCAATAGTAGTAGTAGCTTCTCAGCTGCGGCACTCGTGGATACGAGATTAAAAACGCGCTCGGCTCGCGCGCGTTACGCGACGACGAGCGTCGCCCCAATCCCTTCGTCTTCGTCTTGATCGCTCTCTACAAACTTGCTGTTCGTAGCGGCGAGAAGGGACACGACTGAAAGCGCACTGAGCACTGCAAGCGTGCAGAATAGCGCGCCCCAGCCGTATTTTTCGGCAATATACGCCGTGAGCGTGCCTTGCAGGACGGCGCCGATGGACCCCATACCGTTGACGATGCCCGCCGCCGTCCCGAGAACTTCTTCACCGTAACCCGCTTGTTCACAGCAGTCAGCGATTGCCGTTGAGCCTAATAATGCATCAGGGCCGGCGACCAAGAACCCGATGAGTGCCATGCACAAAGCATTCGCCCATATGCCCATGCCGCACGCGGTTTGGTAACCGCCGATGGCAAACGTGAGAATCGCGCAAAAGATGGCGCCGAGCATCGGACGTCGTCCTTGGAAAAATTTATCCCCGATGACGCCGCAAGACAGCCCACCGAGAACACCCCCTAAGTCGTACACGCACGACAAGTAGCCAGCGATGGCTACAGACATACCAAACTCTTTGGCCAAGTAATACGGCAACCAAAAGAGCAAACAATATCTGACAATCTTGACAAAGAAGTAGGACACCATGAGCATTTTTAATCGAGGAATACGTAAAACCTCGGTGAATGCGATGCCCGCCGACGCCGGCTCAACGTCAGGTGACCCTTTCTTCGTGTTCTTCAACGCTTCTTCACCGTATGTGGTGTTTTGCAACCACGGAGGATCGAGATTCATATTCGCTAACAAGAGAGACGTCACGAGCATAAACGCCGCCGGAATGGCGATGGACAAACGCCATCCCACCTTGGCTAATAACCAAGCCGCCAAAACCGTCGCCCCAGTAGCACCAACCTGCTGACTCGTCGCCCAAATCCCCATCGCCGTTCCACGCTCTTTCGACGTGAACCACGGATTGAGCAGTTTCACGTGCAACGGGTACGACGCGCTTTGCGCCAACCCGTTGAGCGCCCACAGCGCCATCAGCGCATACGGTAAAGCAATATACCCAAACGCAACGCAACACAAGAACGAAACTATTCCACCTACAATAATCACTTTCTTCGCACCAACCTTATCACCAATCGCAGGGATCACAAACTGCCCAAGCGCGTACGTCAACAAAAACGCGCTATCGATGAGCCCGACGGTTCCCGTGCTAAACCCGAGCGCGTCTTGCATGGGTTTCTTCACCACCGACATTGGTTTCCGTACAAAATACGCACTGCAATACGAAACGAACATCCCTATTAACGTCGTGCGCTGTAAACGCTCGACTTCATCGCGTGGAAACTCTTCTTCGACGACTCGAACCGCGCATTCTTCCTCTTCGCACGCCTCCTCCTCCTCCGCCCTCGGGACATCGTTCTCGGCATCCTGCATCGCCACCGGCGCCGCCGAACGCGCCACGTCGCGTCGGGGCGTCATCGCGATACCACCGCGCGCGTATCCCGCGCCCGCGATCGTCGCCCCGTGGACCGCGCGCGCGTCGACGCGCGTGCGCCCGCGCGCCGCGCAGCTCCGAGACGCCTCGAACGGTCTGCGCACGCCCGCGACGTGGTGGCTCCGCGACGTCGTCGACGACGGCGCACCGCGCGTCGCGGCGCCGCGCATCGTCGTCGTCGTCGTCGTCGTCGTCGTCGTCATCATCGTGAAGTGCGCGCCGATGGAGGCGCGGGGACGACGAGTGCGGCGGCGGCGTGGACGCGTTTTTCGAACAACAGAAAAGTTTTTGCCCAGACCCTACCCGGTACGGTACCAGTAAAGAATAAACAACAATAGACGGATGACGAGGTTTGATGTGTGTGAGTGAGTGGAATGACAACGATGGAGACGTAAGGCGCGGTTGATGTGGGTTATTGGCGCGGCCGGGGTTTCGGAATGGCGACGCCGCTGCGGGCGCGTTGGAGCGGCGCGGGCGGGTCGGCTGGTCCGGGGACGAGACGCCGGTGCGGTGGAGGAGCCATGGTGGCGGTGGCGGCGGTGGTAGTGGGTGGTGGGTGATGCGGCATGGGTGTCGCCCCAGCGCCGTTCGGTGTCATGGCGCTGGTTGATGGGAAGTCTGTGGGGAATCTTCCGGCGGCGGGCGTTTGGGCCGAGCCGAATTCGCTCATGATGGACATGTTTGTGGCGAAATGTTGAGTGATTTCGTCCACAACAGCGCCGTTGGGTGGCGGCGCGGGAGATGAACCGAATAAGCCACCACCACCAGAGGCGATTGAGGAAAAAACACCACCACCCAAGCCGCCGCTGAAGGAAAGCGTAGGCAAAGGTGTCGGGCGCGGAGGCGGCTGCGCGGGTGGCGCGCCAAAGCCCGGGGGCATAACCATGTTCGCACGCGGTGGCGCGGCGTGTGAATGCTGTGGAGGTTGTGGTGCACCGCCCTGAAACAACGACGACACATGAATCGGGGTGCGATGCTGATCTTGAAGCTGCGGTGACTGCGCTGACCGTTGCGCTTGCTGAGCGCGCATCATGTCTTGCTGGCGTTGCAGCATTTGTTGCTCATTCAACGCTGCGCGCTGCGCCGCTTCGGCTTGCTGATGTCGCTGCTTCGTCAACATTGCGAGCAAATCCTCTGCCGAAGCCCCGGGCGGGGGCACTTGCTGCGCGAGCAACTCCATCAACGCGTTCGCGCTGCCAGGCGGCGGCGGCTGCATGCCTGGGGGCGGCGGCCTCAAGCCCGGCGGGATCACCGGTAAGGGCGGTCGCAGACGTGCCAGCACATCCGGCGGCACGGCTTTTTCGCCAAGTAGTGACAATAGCGATCGCATAAATTGCACGTTGTCCTGGGCCTGGAGCATTTTGGAAAGCTCGGCGCACGCCGCCGGAAAAGCGTTCAACACATAATCTCTAGTGCGCGACTGCACTGCTCGAGCAACGTTATCACCCGCCGCGAACGGGTCCTCGACGCCGAGTGGATACTTAAAGGCCTGCCAAGAGCTATGAACAATGAATCTACCATGGTACGTCGACGCGTTCAAACCATTTTTGAACAAGTCTTTCACCGCGCGAAGTTGCGCAAAAAACGACACGAAGAGCTCAGCTAGGGTGTCCTTGTTGTCTCGTCCGTACCCGATATACTTTTCTGCGCGGTATTTCACCGCCGCGATATCTCTAGATGCATCAGAAACCACGCGCGCTTTGCTAACTTTCCATGTATCAAACTGTTCATCCGTATTCGCCACGTGCTCGGCGAGTTCGCGCGTTTCCGACTCTACTAAATCTGGGCGAGGCAACGTGAGGAGCATCGTGGGTGGTAAGATTGGAATCTTCCGCCGCTGTAAATGATGCATGACCAGCAAACATAGGGAGTACGAGTTAAATGACCCCTCCATGGCGTTGTTCACGTCGTAGTGCTTGGCCCAGAGCTTGATGAGGAACACTAAATCTCTGTACCGTTGGTCGAGGTCGGCGACGAGGCCCAAGACGGCGCTCTTGTACACGCCATCATTTTCAATGCACACGTCACACGCCACGCCAGTTTGTGGATCCTTAAACTTAATCAATGGCACACGCGCCTTCGATATCAGCTGCACGTCGCGATAGTTCCGATACCTCAACTCACTGGCGACTTTACGAAGCAACTGCGCTCGCTTGGACTTGCCTTGCCGTTGCTGCCGTCGCGCCCGAACGCCCCCGCGCTGCGATCTCTTCGCCTGCGCCTCCTCACGCTCGTCGTACCAAGGTCCATCTTTATCTATCTGCAAAGAAATATCTATATCACTCCCAGCCGAGTGAAAAGCGCTGACGTACGACCCAAAAGGCGCCACGCGCACGCCATCGAACCTCATCGAAATCATCGACTTAAACTTACTCATCAACCCCTGTCGCTTCGCATCATCCTGTGGCGACGTCTTTAACCCATCAACTATTCTATGCAACTCTTTATCCAGCTTTGCCATCGCTTCCGGCGACGGACGAGTCCCCGCGACGTCCGCGTCCTCGCTCGATTCTGGAAACGCGCCATCCGCGCGCGTCGTCACGAACGCGTCCGCCGCGCGCGTCGCCGCATCCGCGCGCTCCAACACCTCACGCGGCGATACGTACTCCCGCGGCTCTCGGTCAACGTCGTCATCGTCGTCGAAATGATCGTCGAAATGTTCGTCATCGCTCCCGTCGTCCTCCTCATCGCCGCCCGCGTTGGCTCGCATCATCGTCGTCGAATGCCACCCGTATGCCGATCTCTACGCGCTTCTCGCGAGAAATATATCGCGAGACGACGAAAACAATCTATCCCTCGCACCGCGCCGCACCGCTCGTTCGCGTCGCACTGGCGTCGCGCGCGCGCGCGCCGACCGATTCGATGCCGCAACAGAATATATCACCCATACCCTGCGTGCGCACACAGACTCCAACACACGCCCAGTACATGCCACGCGTCCGAGTTTTCGATATTCCAACACCTCGTGCGTCCGAACCCTCCGTATTCCACATCAGAACACACATTCTCGCCAAAACACACACACACTGCGTGTCGAGTGTCCGAGTTTTCTAACCACGATAAATCACGCGCGCGTTGATAATACATAGATGTGTCCATCACTCGAGTACGAGACACGCATGCGCTAAAAACGATGACGTCATCACGCGCGGTCGCGGCCCATCGCGTGCGCGCGCCCTCGTCGCGAGGGCACGCGTCACATCCGCGCACGCGCGTCGACGGAACACACCGCCCGCGCGCTCAACGCACATCTCACACGAAGACACACATAATGTCCGCCGCTTTCATGGCGCACACGGCGTCGTGCGCGTCCCGCACGGCGCCGGTCGTCGGGAAATCCACCAAGGCGACGACGAGCAAAGCCGCGCGCGCATCGGTGCGCGCATCGGCGACGAAAGAGGTACGCGCGAGCGCGAACGCGAGCGTGGTGACGCGACGTGAAGGGGTCGAACGCGTGGGGAGATTTTGGTGTCGTTCGTGGGCGTCGCGCGCGATGGTGATGGCGCGTGGGGGGTCGAGCGGGAGACGGGCGAAAGGATGACGTGGGATCTCGCGGGTGACGTCGTCGCGCGGGTGTGGATAGATGGTGGCGCTCGACGACGCGCTGGTTCGGGGGCGTTCGCGCGCCGATGGAGGTAGCGCGCGCGTGAATGAGCGCGTGGTGTTTTGTTTTCGTGCATGACGCATCGACTGACGTTTCGCTGCTCGCGTGTGAACACACAGGATTCCTCAAAGACGACGTTCGCGACGCTCGCGGCGTTCGCGGCGCTCTCCAACGCGGCGGTCGTCGACGCGGCTAAGGCTGATTTCGACTTCCAATCCGCCCCGGCTGTGGAGGCGGTGCAACAAGCGCAAGCGCAAGACATGAGTGCGTTCGCGGATGCGTCCATGACTGCGCCGGCGGTTGCGGCGGACCCGAACGCGTTGCCCGAAGGTAACAACTGGCGCTACTCGGAATTCATCAAAGCCGTGATGGGGGGCAAGGTGGAGCGCGTGCGTTTCAGCAAGGATGGTTCCGCGTTACAGTTGACCGCGGTCGATGGTCGCCGGGCGACGGTTATTTTGCCCAATGATCCGGAGTTGGTTGATATCTTGGCGAAGAATGGCGTCGACATTTCCGTGAGCGAAGGCGAGCAGCAAGGCAACGTGGCGAGCTTGATTGGCAACTTGTTGTTCCCGCTCGTGGCGTTTGGTGGTTTGTTCTTTTTGTTCCGCCGCGCGCAAGGTGGCGAAGGCGGTATGGGCGGTATGGGCGGTGGCATGGGCGGCCCGATGGATTTCGGCAAGTCCAAGTCCAAGTTTCAAGAAGTTCCGGAGACTGGCGTGACGTTTGCCGACGTCGCGGGTGTCGAAGGCGCCAAGCTCGAATTGCAAGAAGTTGTCGACTTTTTGAAGAACCCGGACAAGTACACCGCGCTCGGTGCCAAGATCCCCAAGGGTTGCCTTTTGGTTGGCCCGCCGGGTACTGGTAAGACGTTGATCGCCAAGGCTGTCGCCGGTGAAGCTGGCGTGCCCTTCTTTTCTTGCGCCGCGTCTGAGTTCGTCGAACTCTTCGTCGGTGTCGGCGCGTCTCGCGTTCGCGACTTGTTCGAAAAGGCCAAGGCGAAGGCGCCGTGCATCATCTTCATCGATGAAATCGATGCTGTCGGTCGCCAACGTGGTTCCGGTATGGGTGGTGGTAACGATGAACGTGAACAAACCATTAACCAGCTCCTCACCGAAATGGATGGTTTCGAAGGCAACACTGGCGTCATCGTGCTCGCCGCCACGAACAGACCGGACGTTCTCGATTCCGCGCTTCTCCGCCCGGGTCGTTTTGACCGTCAAGTCACCGTCGATCGCCCTGACGTCGCCGGCCGCATCCGCATCCTCAAGGTGCACTCTCGCGGTAAGACGCTCGCCAAGGATGTCGACTTTGACAAGATCGCTCGCCGTACTCCGGGTTTCACCGGTGCGGATTTGGAAAACCTCATGAACGAAGCTGCCATTCTCGCCGCTCGTCGTGAACTCACCGAAGTGTCCAAGGAAGAAATTGCCGATGCCCTCGAACGCATCATCGCCGGCGCCGCCAAGGAGGGCGCCGTGATGAGCGAAAAGAAGAAGAAGCTCGTCGCCTACCACGAAGCTGGTCACGCCCTCGTCGGCGCTCTCATGCCGGATTACGACGCCGTGACGAAGATTTCCATTGTGCCGCGCGGTAACGCTGGTGGTTTGACCTTCTTCGCGCCGTCTGAAGAACGCCTCGAATCTGGTTTGTACTCTCGTACGTACCTCGAGAACCAAATGGCTGTCGCCATGGGTGGTCGCGTCGCCGAAGAACTCATCTTTGGCGCCGAAGACGTCACCACTGGCGCGTCTGGTGATTTCCAACAAGTGTCTCGTACCGCTCGCATGATGGTTGAGCAAATGGGTTTCTCCAAGAAGATTGGTCAAATTGCCCTCAAGTCTGGCGGCGGTAACTCTTTCTTGGGTAACGACATGGGCCGTGGCGCCGACTATTCCGCCGCCACCGCCGACATTGTCGACGAGGAGGTCAAGGATTTGGTGACGCGCGCGTACCGTCGCGCCAAGGATTTGGTTCAATCGAACATGGACGTGCTTCACGCCGTGGCCGAAGTGTTGTTGGAGAAGGAGAACATTGATGGGGATGAGTTTGAGCGTATTATGCTCGCGGCGAGAAGTGAGTTGTACTTGAAGGGGGATTCCACCGCCACCGTCCCGTACATGACCAACTAAACCACACAAATTGCGAAACGTTTTTAGTCTCACGGCGTGCGCCGGAAACATTTACGACACCACCGGCATCGATGGTAATGTATCTATAGATTTACAAATTCAATCCATGTAGTCGAAGCAAATCTTCTTCCCTTTACATTTATGTACTCAACCGCTTTGACGCCCGACGTTTGCTCGCGCGCGAGGCGCTCGACGACGTCCCCGAGCGCCTCACCACTACTTCCGCCCAACGCGATTCCCACGACCCTTAAAGCTCCCGCGACCCGCCCGCGACGCACCACCGCCTCGCCCTCGCGTGCAATCCCGCCACGTTCGACGCACCCACGCCTGAACTCTCGCCAACACGTTCACTCCGTGCACCCGAGCAAAGTGCTCGTTCGCCCCCTTGAGCACCAGCGCCACGATGGCGCCGCGAATGATGACATCCGGATCCACCTTGGCGCGCGGCGCCGCGCGACCGGTGGCGATGTCGTATTTGCGCGCCAGCGCCCCGTGGCTCGATCGACGCGTCATTCGCGCGCGCAAAAGTGTCGCCAAAAAAAAAAGTGCACTTTTTAACGCATCATTGAGTGGCGCGGCGACGGCGATGGCGACGGTCAAACTCACGTGCGCGATGGTGCACGCCACGACCATTCTTCCTCACGGGTTCGCGCGCGCCGACGTCGCGCGCGGACCGGTGTTCACGCACGTCTGGTGTCAAGGATGGGTGCGCGAGGATGACGGGGCGACGTGCGCGGTGCGCGACGGTTCGGGCGACGTGCGCGTCGAGCGGCGCGCGCGCGCGTCGAGCGCGTTGCGCGAGGGTGCGTACGTCGTCGTGCGTGGGGCGTTGGCGAGCGACGGCGACGGGACGCGCGTGGTGAGAGAGGCGGATGTGGTGCCGGTGGAGGATGCGAGCGTGGCGCGCGCGAGAGCCGACGCGTGGATGGTTGAGGTTCAAGAGGTGTGGGAGGACGTGTTCGCCGTCGGTCTCGGGTGCGACTGACGTTGGGCGAGGGAGGAGGGTAGACGTAGAAAGGGTAGTACTAGGTGTTTTAATCAAAAGGTGAGAACAATGAGAACAATGGAGAACAACGGAGAGACAAGAGAACAATGGAGAAGAAATGCTCGAGCCGAGCCGAGCATTTATCTAAAGTTTCTCGATCAGCTTCTCGATCAACAAGAAATCCAATGGTATTTGTGATATAAGTATTGAGTACAGTGGAAAATGTACCACCATATAAGATATGCGATTGATTGGCACAAAGATTGGCGCAGAGCGCTGTAAAATGTTGAAGGGCGCCTTGTCGTGAGCAGTCACGCAAGAATCCAGCCACGCGTTCGGTGGGTGTCCCGATACGCACGAAATCATGCGCGCCAATTTCCAAAAAACCCTCGAACTCGCCAGCGAGACGGACATTTTATAGTACATGTACGTAATAGAGACACACGAGCGTACAAAGCGGCGCACGAAACTCATAATCTTGTTGTTGTGAAATTCATTGAATATCATCCAATGAACATGAAACCGTAACGATTGAAACGCAAATTCATATATCGCGTGCTTAACTTTCTTCAACGGCAAGATAGTCAATCCGGGACAATGCTCTATAGGCCCTGGTGCGCGTGCACACATGACTAGAGGTAAACTGAGCACGCAATTTATGAATTCTTCAGCATATCCAAAGCCAGTGGGCATGAATGTCTTCTTGATGCGACGCGCGCACGCGGCGAAGAACGATTCTCGCAACTCAAATGTCGCACCGCAAGTGCGGCAGCAGCCATCCCTCGACGCGTTTATCCATCGCTTCAGGCAAGTGACATGTACATATTTCGATGTCCCGGTACATTTACACGGTTTTATGAATGTGCCTTCGTCACCAAAGCAGATACGACATTGCGGCATATCGTCGGCGACGGCTGAGATCTCATATCGTCGGCGACGGCTGAGACAACGGCGAGTGATATCCCTAGCGATGAATACAACCACCGCAGCGCCAATGGGCACGATCATGTGCTGCGTTCGCGCGATGACGTGCGCGTCGAATTATGTTGTCAGACATCGGTCAATGACAAGACACGTCGCCGTCGTCGGCTCGACGTCACTCGATGCAGAACTTACGGATGATATAAAACACAGTACAGTATGGATGGCATATACAAGTCATAGTAGAACAGAATGAATGAGAAAAAGAGAATGTATCGTCTTCAGCGCGGCAAAATTAAGCTCGAGCCGACGCTGAATTCAAGGCGTCGGCCATTTTCGCCGCGCGGTCCATCGAACCGAAGCGGCTCGCCAAACGAATATTGCGGATAACGATCAGACATCGCGACGATGCGGTGCATTGGAGATGTGCGCACGACGAGCCACCGCGAAAAGCGCACGAGGCTGACAAATACGTTTCGCGAGCAGCGAAAGGCCAGGTCCTCCGCAGGCGTCGATGGGCGATTTTGGTGCACCGCGGCGGCGATGGCGTCCACGCCCGCCACGCTCGAAATCGCTCCGAGATATGACAATATAAATGCGCTGTACGCCCACTCGCACGCGTTGCTCACGCGCGCCCAAAATCGCAGAATCTTGTTCCCTTTGCGAATTTCTCGACGCGCCCAAATCCGAAGCTCCGCGAAAGACACCAACGGCAGCAACTGCTTCGGACGCTCCAACGCCACCGTGCGCTCCGTCGGCACGATCGTATCAAGCACTATTTGCAAAAACACACGAAAATACTGCTCCAATCGATCGGAGGCGAGGGGATTAAACCAACATCGTACGCGACTCGCGAGCGGCGCCCTGGGCAACGTAAACTCGGCTCCGCACACGCGACAATAGCTTTCGCTCATCCCGTGCGTGCCGAGCGACACCACTTGCCACCGTCGCAAGCACGACTCATGCACGTACGCCGCCGTGCCCGCACACATGCACGGCGATATCAACGCACCGTGCGTCTCAAAGCAAAAGCGACACTGCGGACGCGCCGCCTCGTCGACGTCGCCGCTCGAGCCCGCGTCGTCGTTCAACGCATCTTGAGCGTCACGCCGCGCCAGCGCGACGGCCGATGCCGCCGCCGACGCATCTTCTGCGTCGCGCCGCCGCGCGTCATCCCCATCCTCCGCGCGTCGGCGATCGTCGAGCGCCAGCGGGCGCGCGAGCGCGAGCACGCGGTCTAGCGCCTCTCGCTCGTCTCTCTCGCGTCGTCGTCGCGAGGCGTCTTGCGCGATGAACCCGACCGCGATGGCGGCGATCGGCACGATCATTGCGTCGTCCGCGGCGTCGTCCGCGGCGTCGTCGGCGACGTCGTCGCGACGGTGCGAAGCGCGAGTCGTCGACTGCGGTTGGGCTCTTTTTGGGTGCCTCAGTGTGTGCCGCCGATGACGACGACGACGACGCGGTGGCGCGCTCGACGGTGGCGCGCGGTGCTGCTCCTCGTGATGTTGGTCGCCTTCGCGTCCGTGGTTGAGGTGCGTGCGCGTGTGGCGACGACGACAAAGTTGATGATGACGTCTTGCGATTTACTCAGACTAACCGACGGATGACCGTGTTCGTGACGCGACGGCACGCAGGGAGTGACGCCGGCACAGAAACGCAAGAGGCGCGCATCGCAATCGAATTCGCTCGACCGCGAAATCGCGGCGAAGCGCGCGGAGTGTTTGGAGAATGTGCGCGCGACGTGGGACGGGTGCGAGAGCGCGGACGACCCGAGCGTGTTGGAAAACTGCGTGCTGCGATGCTCGAGCGCGGCGTGCTACGCGAAGGTGTACGGTGACGATGCGTTGGAGGAGGGTGAGGTGGACATCGAGCGCGGAAGGGCGTTTCGGACGTGTTCGAGGGATGAAATGCGACACTTGCGCGGATATCAAACGTTTGGGACGACGTGAGCCCAGGCTCGACCCGACGGTAGAGATTAGCGAGCTAGAGATAGTTAATACATCACTCATGATATTAGTCACCGGCGAGGCGTGTGGTAAATCAAACGCCACGCGCCGTATTGCATTCAACGCGAAACTGTGCTTACGATTAGGCGTCATCCGACGCGCCAGACGCTTCATCCGCGCCCGGCATCGCGAACACACCCTTTTGCGCGTACACCGCCGCCATGAGGAGCACATCCGCCGAGAAAACCCCAGCGAACGACTTCCACACGAACGGAATCAACACATTCACCAACGGAATCGCCACGAATAACAAGTTCAACGCATCCTTTTCCTTGGCGTCGCAGTCCCGAGCGCGCAACGACGGCACCGTAAACATCCACACGCTCCACATCCCCATCAATCGCGCAATCGACGGTTCATCGCTCGGTGCGATGACATTGAACGCCAACAACCCACCGACAACGATCGCCGCGTACGCCTGCACCTCAAACACCGTATACAATACGCTTCCTTTATACGCCGGGTTCTTCTTCGCCGTGCTCGAACGAGGCGCAAACGTCGTCGCCGTCTTCTTTGCAAACTTGCTCAAATTCTTCTCCAAATCCGCATCCGAAATCGCCGTCGTCGTCGTCGTCGTCGTCGTCGTCGTCGTCGATTCACCCGCCTCATCATCAGACGCCTTCATCACCACCGACCGACGCATCGCCATCGCCATCGCCATCGTCGCCCGGTCGCTCTTCCCCGACGTCACGCGACGCACCGCGCCACCGCGGCGCCCGACCACCGCGCGCGTCGTCGTCGTCGTCGTCGTCGTCGTCGTCATCATCGACATCATCGTCCACATCATCGTCGCGCGGCGTCGTGTGCGGCGCGCGAGAGGCGACCAGGATGGATAAGCGTCGTGAGCGGTCGCACGTGTTACCGGTGTACGCGTGACACCCCCACAACACCATCCGACGCCGCGCGACACTCGACGACGACGCGAGACGAGAGAGGCGCGAGATGGCGTCTTCGATCGCACGCGATGGGAGCATGGACCCGACGCTGATCGATGTGGCGCTCACGCCCGAGGAGAGCGCGGCGCGTGCGAATCGTAAGGTGCGATTTCGGCAGCATTTGGTGCAGACACACGCGGAAAAGGAGCTCGTGGATGCGTTTGCGAAGATGTATAGGATGAATGAGACGCCGGAGGATCCGTTGGATTGGTTGTTGAAGTATTTTGAGCGGGATATGTACGCGCAGATGGAGCGTGCGGAGAGGATGGCGGTGAATTATAAGCGCGAGCTGCAAAATTCGGAGAGGGAGCGGGAGGAGTTGTTGGCCAAGGTGAATACGTTGCAGGAGAACGTGCGTTCGTTGAAGTTGGAGAATAGTGATTTGAAGCAGATTGCGAATCGTCGAGTGCTTGGGGTGGTGGATGATGGCGGGTTTGGTGGTGGGGGCAACAGCGACACTGATGCGCTTACAGAGGCTGTCGCGCGCGACGCAATGAAGGAGAAGAAGGAAAAGAAGGAAAAGAAGGAAAAGAAGGAGAAGAAGGAGAAGAAGGAGAAGAAGGAGAAGAAAGAGAAGAAAGAGAAGAAAGATACGAGCGCGAGTCGTTCAGAGAAGGCGCCGAGTGACAGGTCGGATACAGACTAGAAGTCGCGTGGGCGCGAAGGCCAGTTAATTAGCCGAGCAACGAGTTAACCGCCACGTCATGTAATGTTGAAAATGCACTGTACTGTAAGCATAATTGCACGAGTCTAAAGTTGTGTTAGTCTAAGTGTACAAGCTATCGGCGAACACGATGCCGTGACGCAAACTTTCCGCGCCCTTTTCAAATTTTTCAGCCAGCTCGGTGTCGCCAACGGCGATGCAGGCGCGGTGTAGCTCCATCATCAACTCGTCAAGACGACGCATGGCGCGAATGATTGTGCCTTCAAAGAGATCAGTCTTTTTGACGATTTCTGCAAAAGACTCGCCCGTCGCCCAGCAATAGACGATTTCAACCATGGTGGGCTTGAATGACTCTACAAATTCTTCGACGTCGATTTCGAGTTTGCATTCGAGCTGAATTTGAGCAATTTCACGCGCGGAGTCTTGCAACGCTTTGAGAGGCTTAGCAAGTGCCTTGGCAGACTTATCCATCGATGAGGTGTTGCTCTTTTCTACAGGCATGAAGCACGACGCCAGGGCGACGAGCTCGTGCGGAGTGAGACCTTGAAATACACCGTTGAACATGAGTTCGGTGACGAGCAACTCATCCGCCGTGTCAACCTCGCACGCGGCTCTGCCCTTTGTGAGCACTACACCATCTGCGTCAATGTGACCAAGTTTCTTGAGTACTTTGCTTCGTGATTTCAGGTCATCTCGAAACTTTGTGAGCTCGTTGGATTGAATCTTCGATTTTAATTCCGCCGCTTGCGCGAGGAGTTGTGATTTTTGCTCAAACACGTCAATCTTTGCCGTCAACGCGCTATTCTTGCGCGCGTCAGCTTCGCTATACAATGCATGCGTTTGAAACGCCTCTCGCAGAGCACCAAGTGAGCGATAAGTATTGATGAACTTCACATCAGTTATCTTCATGTCGGCAATAGGATCAATCAAAGGCAGCTCTTGGCTGTTGTCAATAAACTTTTTTGTCACCGCTTCGACAGCCAGCCATACGCTTTGGCGCGCGTCGGTAGTGCGTAAGTCATCCGGAAGAGTCAAACGCATGGCGCTAATGGCGTCGACGAGGTGCATGCCAACTGGTACGATTTCAGTTGAGTTGTCTTTGTCCGTTTCATCATTCACCGGTACGAGTTTGCCCTGCGCAGCACCCGGGCCACATCTAAGCAAAACGTCCAGCACGTGCGTGGTGCTGCCCTTGGCATCTTTCACCGGGAGGGCGTGCACGATAACTCCCCAGCCCCAGTTAGTGTCGCCGTCACGGACACGAATCAAACGTCCCGATGAGAAGAAACGCAAGCAATTGGACGGTTCTAGCATCGTGCGCATGACTGATTTTTCTGCGTCTCTGTATTCTCGACGAAGTTTAATGTATTCTTGAATCTCCTCTCCACCGACGGCTTTTATCTTTGCTGCTTGTTCCTCAACCTCCGCGAGCTTGATTTTCATGTCTGGTAGCTGTTTGGCGTGCTGGAACTGATGAAACGATCGGGAGATGACATACTCGGCGTCAATGGTCCCCGTCGCGCGCTTCAACAAGTTCAAAATGCTATAATAACTCAACTTGAATTCTGAATTCAACGGTTGAGGCTGTCCGAGAATCATTTCTTTCATGGCGAGCTCCTCCATGCGTTCATCGCACATGACGATGCATATACCTCGATCGTCTTTGCCGCGCCGACCAGCACGACCAGCCATTTGCGTGTACTCGCCCGGCGCCAGCACGCGCATATCGGTGCCGTCAAATTTCTTCACTTGTGTGAAAATAACCGTCCGTGCGGGCATATTCAACCCCATGGCGAACGTTTCCGTGGCAAACAAGCACTTGATGAGTGATTCGGAGAATAAAATCTCAATCAACTCTTTCAACACGGGGAGTAAACCGGAGTGATGAATACCGATGCCAGCTTCAAGAAGCGGCAAAATCGCTTGCACCGCCGTCAATTCGCGGTCCTCCTCGGACAAGTTTAACATTGCCGCGTTATACACTTCCCGCACTTGCTCCGACTCTTCTGGAGTATTGAAATTTAATTTCGATACGAATTTCGCGTACTCTTCGCACTCGCGCCTGCTAAAACTAAATACAATCACGGGGAAGAATGTCTTCTCCTTCACCATGCGCACGATGCGTAAAATGTCGGCATCGCCTTGCGAACCGCCGCCACGACCTCGACCGCCTCCGCGGCCACGACCACCCCCCCGACCACCACCACCTCCTCGACCACTACCACCGTCACTCGTGCCTGCCTTTTCAGTCCCGTCAGCGATGGCTTGCTGCAAACGAGCAAAGTTATCCGATCGAAATTCGCTTCGCTCGTTGACGACTAAGTGCAACCCGCTTCCACCTTTTGGAAACGCGTAGTGCTGCAACGGCGTCGGTCGATGGTCAGTGTACACCACATGACACGGGTGATTATGCAAACTCGTAACCCATTGCGCAAACTCGAACGCATTCGGCAGCGTCGCGCTTAAAAACACCAAACGCGCATCCTTGGGAGCAAATATAATCGACTCTTCCCACACCACTCCGCGTTCTCGATCTCGCATGTAATGCACCTCATCGAATATGATCCACTTTACCTCGCGAATCACATCACCTCCACGGTATAACATCGATCTCAGCACCTCTGTGGTCATCACAATACACGTAGAATTTGGATTAATCGACGCGTCGCCCGTCATCAACCCGACGTCCCCAAACTCCTCGCTCAACTCTCTAAACTTTTGATTACTCAACGCCTTGAGGGGCGATGTGTAAATCACCCGCTGCTTATCGCGAAATGCCATCGCAATCGCATACTCTGCCACGACAGTCTTCCCTGCAGACGTGTGCGCGGCAACGAGGACGCTTTCATTACGTTCGAGCACCGCCGTCGCCGTCGCTTGAAACGCATCCAACGTAAACGGGTACTCCTTCGCGGGCGTCCCGCGAAACACCGGGTCATGCAGCGCGGCGAGATCACCCGTCCAATCTCTCGGCATCGCGACTTCGTGCACGCAAGACGTGCGCGCGGATGATGGCGTACGCGCCGCATCACTCATTGGCGGCTGCGCATCGACACCATCGTCGTCGTCGTTTACTTTCCGTCGTTTCGCCGCGTCGCGCGTCGCCGCGGACGTCGCGCTCACGGAACTATGCGCTGTGGGTAACTCGTGCGCCATCGCCGTGTCGGCGCTCGGCGACGGCATCCGTGTCGTCGGCGGTGTTGTGTCGCGCGCGCGGCGCACTGGAGCCGCTGCATTCGTCGGCGCGCGATACATTCGCGTGCGTCGACGACTCGTCGCCGAAAGCGCAGCGCAGACCGTCGAGCGCGCCGAGATGTCGCTCTTCGCGCGCGCCGCGGCGCGGACAGACGCCGCCGCCGACGACGCGTCGGCGGCGGCGCAGGACGAGGACACGGAGGTGTATGCGAATGGTGTCGCGTTCTCTCGCGCGGCATCGTGGCTCGGTGCGAGCGCGTCGTTGACGCACGAGACGTTCGCGGAGCTTGAGACGTCTGAGCACGTACAGACGATTGGGTACCGCACACCGCGGCTCGGGCTCGGGGCGACGCATAAGAAGAGGGCGGTGGAGGCGCACAACGCGGCGACGCATAAAGCGCTCACGAAGAGCGTGGCGAGGCAACAGTACGCGCTGGAACGTAAAGCGCGCGAAGAGGCATTGGCGGCTGAAGAAAGTGATAGTGATAGCGAGGATGATCGATCGAAGGCGTTGGAACGCGGGAAGAAATCTCGTGGAGTGTACGGATGGGACGCGCCGTCGAAGAAGAAGAAGCAGAAGAAGTAAGAATCACAGAGGGATTCGTATGTAATAAAATGTAGCGCGTTAGATTTCTAATGGCTTGTGTACGACGTACTCTATGGCTCCGACGTCGTTGGCGACGGATTCTACGCCCACGCGTTCAAGAAGCTTTTCGCTCGCTTGTAAGCGCATCGATAAAAGCGCCCAAGCGATGACTTGACACTCGGCATGCGTGTATTCATCCAGATGATCATCGACGACGGCATTTAAGACACGCATAATATTGTCAAGATCGCGTTCATGACCATCAAACGTCAAGCGCAAACGAGCAAAGGATTGAATGATTGTGCGCGTCTCCTGCGCCGAAGCCGCTGAAGCATTGGCGATGAACGCTCGCATCACGTTCTGTAACGCCTCCTTCCCAATATCCATTTCGCACGTCGCAAATGACCACAACATCAATGTCATATTTTGTGGGACGACAGCGTATGCATCGACATTGTTGATAAAGATGTCTCGTGCGAGCACGAAAAGCTTGGGATTTGTGCATCGCAGCGAAACGAGCGAATACATTGTAGGCGCGAGCTCTTTCGGTGAGAACGCGTGCACGCTCCGTCTAATAGCGTTCGATACGGACTCCATGAAATTTGCGTGAAGGGAGTATTCACTATCCGTTGGACGCATGCGATTCAATGACCAAGCAATCATGCACAGCGCGCGTTGCGATAGTTCCGGGAGCTCGCTCAAAATCTTCTCGTGAGCGGCGCTGTGAAAGTCTGCATCTTCAAACCCTGGGTGTGTTCGACCCAGACGAGCGATGGCGTAGAGTGTAATGGCCACATCGCGAGATTTATTCGCGTCATCTAGGTGCGAAATCGGTCTCAGAAGCCGTTTTCGCATGGCGTCATGGACAACAGATACGTGCTCGATGGAGACAAGCTCGCGGTCGAGCGCGTCTAGTTTCGCATAACTCCACGACAATCCCGCTAGTGCTGACAGCGTCGTTGTCTCATCATCGATCACGATCGCATCTGTGAGCGATTTCATGATATCAACTGTCAATGCATCAGCTGCTTGCGCTTCTATCACGTCATGCAAGATGTACGATGTTTGCGTCGGCGTCAACGCGTCGGCGTTTCGAGCCGCCGCTTTCAAGATGGCCTCCACTGCACTACGCGGCAGTGCCTTCGCATCACCATGAATAATCTTATAAATCTCCAATAAATGTTTCAAAGTCGCACACATCTCCCCGCCGGCGTGCTCGCTGCCATTCGCACGAAACGTTGTAAAAAGCCGCGTCGCCGACGCGCTCGCCGCCGTCGCGAACGCTGTCAATGACGCTCGCAATTCAGCATCATTGCCCCTTCGGCGCTTGAACACGTTTGAAACGCCCCATAACACGCTACTCAAGGCTCGAAGGCTCACACCGTCGCCTTCGCGCTCGATTCGTGCCGTAGCTGAATTTATGAGCTCGGCGACGGGCGCTTCAAAGCCGCTCTGGTGGGCGGAGTGCAGCAGTCTAGCCATTACGTGCACGCTCAACCCATCGATATCGGCGAGCAGTGCTTGGACCAGTTTTGCTTCCACGTCGTCGGCGTCGGCGTCGAATATCGACGTCTTCTCCGATGCGAAGGAAGCGGCTCGAGCCACCGCGGTCACCGCCGCGTACGCCGACAACGCCTTAACTTCACGCACAGCAGCTTTGAGCTCCTCCATCGTTCGCGCAGAAGACACCGCCGTTTTACCTCCATCGCGATCGATCGGTGCGAGCTCGGCGCGTCGCGCTCGCGCGGCTTCAAGAACGGCGGACGCGTCCACGGCGGTTGACGCAGACGCAAACGTCCCGCGCGCTCGAGCTCGGGCGAGCCTGGACGACGCGCGAAGGGTGAGCATCGCGCACTTCACGACCTGCCGACGACGACGCGATGTGCGTGTACGTGCGCTACGACAGCGGTATCGGTACGGCGAACGAGGACGCGGCGAGCTTTGACGTCGACGCGGCGCGAATGAAAAAAGTTGCGTTTCGAGTCTTGTTCTAATTACAACGCGTGATCAAGCAATCCGAATGCGATAGCCTGCTCGACGCCCATGTACGTATCGCGCGCCATCATAGCTTCGAGTTCATCCGGGTCTTGCCCGGTGTATCTCGCGATGAACGCCACTTGCGCCTTTGCGTTTCTATTCAACTCTTTGGCTTGAACCTTCACCTCTATCGACGTCCCGGCCAAACCCCCGAGCGGCTGACTCAAAATAATTCGCGAGCTTTGCATGCCATAACGCTTGCCCTTATCCCCAGCCGCGACTAACATCACCGGTGGCCCCGCCACGCATCCGAGCGCGACGGTAGAAATCGGACACGACACGTACTCCATCGTATCCAAAATCGCCGTCACGCAATACTGCGTCCCCGCCGTACAGTTCACGTACACCTTAATCTCCTCATCCGGCCCTTCCGCCTCCAGCGCGAGTAATCTTGCACACGTATCCGCCGCCACGTCCTCATCAATACGCGAGCCGAGGAAAATAATACGGTTCGACGTCAACGACGAAAACACATCCTCCATCCCGCCGTAGCCATCGGGCACGACCACGCGCACCGTCTCTGGTCCATTCCGCGTCACCGACGCCGACGCCACCGTACCGTGACGTCTCGCGCCCGCGACGCACCGCGCACGCGCGCCCGCGGTCGCCACGGGCGCAGAAAACACCCCAAACGCACGGCTCATCGAACCTCACCAAAGAACCCTAAACAATGTCTCGAGTGGCTGTCGCTCGTTCGCGCGCTCGTGTCTCGACGACCGGATGCGTTCGCGCGACGCACGCACGCGCACACACCGCTCGAGTGGCGATCGGATTCGGGCGACGCGAGCCCTGGCGCGCGCGCTGCTGAGTGACGCCGCGCGCGCGCGGGTCACCCGAGAGAGGTCACCCCCAGAAGACAAACGCAAAATCGGCCAATCATGACCAGGCGAAGGGGGACTCGACGCAGGATAGTACACACAGTGACGGATTTCATTGTTTTGTGAACACCAAAGACCACCCCTGGGGCGTCGCCCATCGCCACCGCGCGACGCGTGCGAACCGCCGACGGGTGATCATCGCGCGCGAGGACGTCGCGCAGTGAGTCGTTCGTGGAATCCCGCGCGTGGGCGATGAGTTTGGACGCGGTGTACGCGCCGGATGTGCGCCGTACGCGTCGGGATTCGTGTTGGGCCATCGCCTTCGCGTTGACGACGTGCGCGACGCTGGGCGTGGGGTTGGCGAGTTCGTTCACGTCGCCATCGAAGGCGCCGACGTCGCTCGATACGTGGACTGCGTTGCGCACGGGTGCGGCGTGTTTTGATGCCGATGGTGGGTATGAGGTGGTGTTGGCGGCGAATCGCGCGCGCATCGCGAGCGAGACGCGGTTGACGGCGTCGCTCGGGTTTGGGGCGGGTAAAGGGCACGGATTTCGGTCAACACTCGCGCATGATGTGGAGATGTCGCCTGCAGGGGCGTTGGGTGCGACCACGGGCGATTCCAAGGGTGCGATTGATGGGAAGACGTTTTTACGCAAGGCGTGGCCGTGGGTGGTCGTGGCGTTTGGTGGCGCGTTTCTGCTCGGATCGTTTATGATGACGTTGCTCAAGTACCACGCGCGTTCGGTGGTGTGGGGGGTGATGTACTTGAAAATATCCGTGTTGGCGGTGTTGACGGTGATGACAGCCATCGCTGGGCAGTTGACGGGGTCGTTGCTTTGCGCCTTGGGCACGTTGTTGGCGATGTTGACGACGTACTTGTGGCGAGGAGAGTTGGACATCGTGGCGAGCATGATTTCCGTATCCACACAAGGCTTGCGTGATAACCCACATTTAGTCAGTGTTACTGTGATGCTACAAGTGCTCGCGATGGGGTACCTCATTCCTGTCGTGTATCTCATGGCGGACGCCACGCAGCACGGCGAAGCGACGATTAACAAGTATGCCGTTGAGTCTGGAACCGACGTGTGCCTCGGATACTATTCCCAAACCGTCGATTGTTGCCGATGGGAAATGCAAAGCTGGGTGGTATCATATTTGACGCTGGGCTTAGTTTCAGGTCTTTGGGTCGTCGCCGCCGCGCTCGAGGCGAGATTGTACATTATCGGCGGAACCGTGTGCCAATGGTACTTCGCGCCGGCGGGCACGACGGATTTCAAAGGCACAACCTCGCGTTCGTTAAATCACGCTTTCGGCCCGTCGTTCGGGACTATTTGCTACGGTTCGTTTGTCATTACGATGATTGAACTCCTCAAGCGCAGCGCGGAAAAGATGCGCCGGGAAAACCGAGGGAATATTTTGGTGTGCTTGTGCACCGTTTGTCTCGACTGCGTGTACGCCATCATCGAATACATTTCGCGATTCGCGATGATTCAAGCCTCCATGACGGGCGAAGCGTTCTGTGATGCCGCACGCACCATTACTGATTTGCTCTCACGCAACTTTCTACTCGCCTACGGGACGTATGCGTTCCCTCGGTATATATTAACCGCCGTGGTGTTCATCTTGTCCGTGGCGTTTGGCTATCTCGCGTACGCGATGTCGAGCGTTGGGTACTCATTCAGTGAAGGCGTATACATTGGGAGCGCCTACGCCCACGCCGTCGGTATCATGTGTTTCATCATAGCCTACGTGGTGCTGAATTTCTCCGTCATGATTCTTTTGAACGTCGTGGATAGCATCTTCGTGTGCTACGCCATCGATAAGGACCGCAACGCCGTCCATCATCCGGATTTACACTCCGTCTTTGCCGAGGTGAATGAAAAGCAAACTCGCGCGCAAGAAGAGGCCGATGACGAACGCGCAGATGCGCCCTTATTCAAGGCAAATACCAACAAAGCCGTCTATGCGTCGATGTAAAACCTGTGTACTACCGTACTGTAACCAATGTTATAAAAATGTTCTCGTCTGCACCAACCACCCCGCACGCTTTGCCTCACTCTTTGCCGCCACCGACGCCTCTCGAGTCGTCCGCGCGCGTGAGTCACCCGCACGAGATGTTCACACGAACGTCCCGTCGCGTGCCGACCGCGCTCAAGGTGGCGCTGGCGTTCTACACCGCCGCGGAAACCACCGCGTTCGTGGCGCACCAGCGTCGCATAGGCGCCATCGAACGCGCACCGATGCGCCAATTAGACCCGAATTTCGACGTCAAGACGCACGCGCAGTGGTTCGCGCGCGAGCTGAGAAAAGAGCCTAATCCCAAGCGCTTGTTTGAGGAGGTGTTTAACGACACGGCGATTGAGAAGATTCCTCGCAACCGCGCACGCGCGATGCTGTGCTTTTATTTGAGCGCGAAAGAAGCGACTGAGTTCGTCAACGGCACGTATCCAGAGACGATCACGCGCACGGCGAATAAGCTCATACGGGATCTAGAGCGCACGCATGGGTTGAAGTTTGCAAAGGATTGCCCCGTGTGGCCGGCAAAGCCAGGGGATGAGGATTTAGCGAAGAATGTCGAGGGCGAGCGACGAGCGGCGGCGTCATTGGCGACGCGGGTGTACAATTACGCGTGGGATTACAACGCATGGGTGTGGAATGGATTTTTTCAATCATTTGGCTATCGCGAATCGCGCATGCGCGAGCCCGTGGAAGGCACGCCGGATTTTATTCGTACGAATACGCATAACATCACCGCGTGGTACAAGCCACTGGCGATGCAGTTTACGATTTGGTGGTATCGAACGAGCAGCGAAAAGGCATTGCGCGCGAGTGGGTTCAAGTTATATCGCGATGAAGCGACGGACGTGAAGCTGTGGGTGCGCATCCCCGAGGAATGTTCGACAAATACGGTATTATATTTTTTACACGGCTTGGGCTTGGGCGTGCCTCCGTATACGTCTTTTATTGAAAAGTTACCAAAGGATAGAATAGTGGTGTGCCCAGAATGGCCAAATATTTCTTACGGTGCAGACAGGTCGCACGAGTACCCCACACCGCTTCAGTTGGCGAATTTATTAGCGCGCACCGTGGAGCGCGTGCAGGATGAAAAGTTGTTGCTGTACCCCGAAATCGAAGACGTCGTGGACAAAACGTGGTATCGCGAACGTTTTGGGGGATGGTTCACAAAGACACCGACAAAACGTGAAGTGACCAAGTGTGACGTCATCGCGCACTCTTACGGCACCGTCGTCCTTACTGGTTTTAGGCGTCATTATCCGGAAATGTTGCGACGATGCGTGTATATCGATCCAGTGTGCTTTCTCCCCGCATTTGGGAGTTATTTAAAGTATGCATACGACGACCACTTATTGCAGTGGCGCAATTTGATTCACTATGTATCGAACAAGCTTGCTAATCCTGATGAGCCCATGGATTTACCGAATATTTTACTTAGCTCCTGGTTTGTCAAGGGTGACGTTTCTACGCAACAGTTGATGAAACGTTTACTATTCCCACACGAGGCTTGGGAACGCGGACCAATGAGCAGCGAGGATTTGATTGTTCTTTCAGGATTGGACGAGATCGTCGCATCGCATGAAATCGAAACGCGTCTACGAATCGCGTGGCCGACGGTGCGCATGATTCACGAACGTCAATGGCAGCACGGCGGCTTTCTGTTAGAGCCCGACCCGCACAACATCGTGCAAAAAGTGATATCATTCGTGCGAAGTTAGAAAATCAGAGTTATTGCATTAGTTGATTGTATTAGAATTTAGGCTAGAGCACTCCCATGCGCTTCAAGAATGGGTTAAGAGAAGCTTCGCGTCCGAGAAAGTTTTGCAACATCGCATCACCATCCACAGTCGCGCATGGTGCTAAAATCGTGTCGCGGTATTTTCTTCCCAGGGATGGATCCATCACATTCGGTCGCTTCGCTTCGAACTCGGAGAACAAATCCGCGGCATACGCTTCACTCCATAGGTAGCCAAAGTACCCAGCGTCGTATCCCATCATTAAATGAAACCAAGACGCGCACGCGAACGATCCTTCGATGCTCGGTACGTCGCTCAATTTTTCTGTAATCGCGTTATAAAAGTCAACGGCGTCATACATTTTCCCGTCGAATTCGTACGGCTCTTGTCCTCCGTGCACAGTCAAATCATAAAGCGCCATCGAAATGAAGCGAGAGCGCGCGTAGCCTTCGAGCGCGCCTCTACTCGCACTCAACGCATCAATCTCCGACTCGGGCAAGGTTTCGCCCGACGCGTAATGCTTTGACAACCGGCGCAACACTTCGGGTTGCCATACAAAGTTTTCAAGCATCATGGATGGAACTTCGAGAAAGTCTTGCTCGACTCCACCTGGCCATGGCACGGCGCTCCACGCCCAAGCGTGTACGCTGTATTTGCTCTTGCTCAAGACGCAGTGCATGACGTGGCCGAATTCATGGAAAAACGTCTCCACTTCGCGAAATCGCAAGAGCGCGGGTTTGCCATCCGCGGTGGGTTTGCTCAGGTTTCCAATGTTCACGCACGCCGCCGTCGTTGCGTCGTCTCTTTCAGTGAACGACGGTCGTAATGGATACACGCACTGGTGCGTGTACTTTCCGGGACGGGGAAACAAATCGAGGTAGAAGAATCCTAGCACCTTTTTTTCGCCTTCGGTTTCGCAAACCGAGTAGCACTCAACGTCTTCGTGCCACACCTCTGCGTCGACGCGAGTAAACGTGAGCCCAAGTAGTTCCTGATAAATCGCTAATATTTGACCTTTGACGTGTTCGAGAGGGAAATAATCGCGAATCTTTGCCTCATCCACGCCAAGCGTAGCCTTGAACGCTCGCGAGTAGTACGAAACGTCCCAGTTTTGAATGGGTCCCGCGTCAGGCCCTTCCTCGGCGTCTTTTAATTTTTGCAGATCGGCGAGATCAGCCACGAGCTTCCCACGTGCCTTTTCGAGTAAATCCCGCAAAAAACCTTCCGCGCGCTCCGGCGTGCTCGCCATTTTCGGTTTTAGCATGTACTCCGCGTGCGATGCGTAGCCCAACATTTTTGCGCATTCGTCCCGAAGCGCGACGACGCGAAGAAATCGCTCCGTGTTCACATCTTGGCATTGCTTTGCCTTTGCGTGGGCGATACGCTTGCGCGTTTCAGATCGCTTGGCGAACTGCATCACGGGCATGAGGTCTGGGGCGATGAGCCCGACCAACCGCGTGCCAGGCGCGCTCCCGACCGCGTACGCGTTGACGTCGACGCCTTCGAGCTCCTCGTCCGTGTACTCCACCGTCGTGTCGTCCTCGTTCACCGCAGCACAAAAGCTCGAACACAACTCTTCGATTTCACCGAGCTTACGCATGTATATCTTTTGATCATCCGCGCTCAATGCCGCGCCTTTACGTTCAAACTCTCTGAGCAAATACGCGCTCGCTCTCGCGGCTTCCGCGTCTGGTGCAGCCTCAGCGCCCACAGCTTTCAACGCCGCGTACACACCGACGCGCGTGAACGTGTCATCAAACATAGCCTTCAACGCATCCTTACCGCGCGTGCTTGCCTTACGAACGTCCGCGTCGCTGTGCGTCATGGATGGTAACGTCACCGCGGCGCTCGCCGCGCTCGCTCGGCCGAGCGCCGCGAGCGTAACCCCGAAAGTTTCTTCCCAAGATCCACCCGCGCCGCGTTCACACGCGTCAAGCGCGGCGCTGTAATCGCGCAGGATGTCTGCCGTGAGCTTTTCGACGTCAGCGACAGTTATATTCGCGGTAAAGCGCGGGGTATTGGCTGGCGCTGGAGCACGCTGCTGCGTCGCCGTCGACATGACTCTAGTTGACGATGACGGAGACGATGAGGACGACGAGGACGCGCGCGATGCGAGGTGACGAATGTACGATCGAGGGGCTGTGCCACACAATCTACGCGCGAACGCGCCCGCGGGCATGGGTGAGCCTCAGACGCGACGTCGAGTTCTGAGGCGCAGGATGAGCGCGCGCTCCCTGAAATGTGAAGCATATGGGGTAGAGGTAAAGATGGCTAGAATGCTCTCCGTGCAAGTTACAATCAAGTTGCTACGGATCGTGCTATGTGGACTATAGGTATTTGACGAGCGCGCCGCAAAAGTTTGGATTTGTACACATCGACTCCCACACGTGCTCGCTCTTCTCCCGGAAGCCCCCGTCGGGCATGTTCGCGATCCAATCTTCGCTATCACCGCTCATGCTCTCGTCATCATCGCCGTCGCCGCGTCGTTCAGCGCGCTCGAGTGCGGCAGCCTTGCGCTTTTGATCCGCATCATCCGCGTCGCCGACGTCGTCGTCTCCATCCGTCGGAAGCAACCCATCCGCTTCCTTCTTTCCTTGTCCTAATCCGAAGTCACGTCCACCGCGACGCGATCGCTTGGTGCGTAAATCGTTGTAAAAGTTCACTATAAAAATTGCACACTCCAACGAGTGACCAATCAACGGCGGTCCCCACGTTGAAATGGATTCGTTCATCACCGCCTTTTGCACCGTCGCGCCCAATCCGCCTCCGATGGAGAGCACCAATCTCATATAGCTCATCGCCCCGGAACCACTAGAGTAAATGGACTCGAATAATTGTGGCAAATATCTCGTCGCCTCCAACACCGCGTTACAAACCCCCAAATACACCGCGTAGGTTTCAAATTCAAAACAAGACGACCCGAACAACATGCGCACCACTGGCAACGCCACGCACACGCACGGCACCGCGTGCGCAATCAACCCATACCACGCCGCTTTACGCTCAGTCATCACCCGACCAAAATACACCGCCTTTTTATCCTTACAAAAATGCGCCGCGAGCGGGTACAAAGGCATCCACAACAGCGTATAAATCACCGTGTAGTACAACGTCAACAACGACGACTGACAGCGTTCGTACTCGTACCCCTCGCGTCCACTCGCGCATCGCCGGATCTGCTCAAAGTGCAAGATGAACACATTCAACGTCGCACACACATTCGACATGTTCATCAACGCCAGCGACGTCAGCGATAACCCCTCCGACGTGCCTAATATGATCAACTTTAAATACTGTGGTATGGCGCCGAGCACGCACCCAGTGATAAACACAAACATCACCGCCGTCGCCGTCGAGCTCCCTTCCAGGGCGTCGAAAAAACACGACGAATCCGTGGTTGGACGAAAATCTACCCCATCGACGACAATCTTAGCGTGTGCGTCGAACGCCTCGCGGTCGACGAGCGGTTTGAAGACATCCACATGGGTGTTGGATCCTCCTCCCAACGACGCCGCGACGAACGCCGACGACGCGTTACGCGCGGCGTACGACCCGAGCGACCCGAGCGTGCGCTCGAGAAGCGGTGCGTACACCATCGCGCGCGCGCACACGCGTAGCCGTGCTCGCGGTCGCGCGCGTCAGTGACTAAGGTGTTGACGCGCATCGTCGCGCCTGTGCTTCACATCCGCGCGCGCGCGCCGCCGTGGATGTTGGGTGCCACGCGCGCGACGACGACGACGACGACGACGACGACGACCGCTGCACAGGCATCGTTCGCGCGCGTCGCGCGCCGCCTCGCGACGACGACCGCGGCGAGGGCGCCAGCGCCTCGAGCGGCGAGCGGCGACACCACAGCATCGCATCAGCGCGCCGCCTCCATGCCGGGCGAATTCGACGACGCGAAGCGCGCGATGCGCCGCGCGATGCGCGACAGTCTGCGAGCGATGTCTCCGGAGACGATGTCGATCGAGGACGCGGCGATTGCGCGTCACGCGCGCCAAGTGCGGCGCGTGCGAGACGCCGCGAGGTGCGCGACGTACCTCGCGAGCGCGCGGCTTCGCGAAGCCTCGACGTCGGCGCTCATCGCCGATGCGCTCGCCAGGCCCGCGAGCATGGTGTTCGCCCCCGTGGTTGACGTTGGCGGCGATGCGGTGCGCACGATGCGCATGGTGCACGTGGAGGATGTCGTAAGAGACGTCGAACGGGGCGCGTACGATTTGCCCGAGCCGACGGCGTCGTACGCAGACGGTCGCCGGCGATTAGACGTCGTGCGCGACGTCGCGCGCGTCGGCGCGTTGGATGTCATCATTGTTCCTGGTGTGGCGTTTAACGCGCGAGGCGTGCGGTTAGGACGCGGTGGTGGGTATTATGATTCATTTTTGTCGCTGTACGCGGAGACGGTCGCGGCGCGCGGCTTGGCGCCGCCGCTTGTCGTGGCGTTGGCGTATTCATGTCAATACATCGCCGACGCCTACGTGCCCGCGGAGGCACACGATAAATGTGTGGATGTTGTGATTACCCCGAGCGGGGCGATCGCGTGCACGCCCGCTGGGGCGCTAGCGTTAGAAAGTAGTGTGTAATAAAGTTGTCCGAGTAGTCGAGGAGTCGTCCCGTAGTCGTCACTTTTCGTCGCGCGTCGTCATCATGACGTCCACGCCAGTGGCGTCGGAATTCTTCCGTAACAAATACGAACGCGAAGCGCGCAAGAACTGGGATGTATTCTATAAGCGACACGGGGAGAACTTTTTTAAGGACAGACACTGGCTCGCGCGCGAGTGGCCTGAGGTCTTTCCGCGAGCCGAACCATCGTCGACTGCGCCGGATTTATCGCACGAGCGCATGGAATTTCGTCGCGGACCGGCGCCGGCGTACGTGACGGACGACTCAAGCCCGCGCGTGTTCCTCGAGATTGGCTGCGGCGCGGGCAACACGGTGTTTCCTTTGCTCGAGCTCGACGCCGCCGCGACGGTGTATTGTTGCGACTTTAGCGCGCGCGCCGTAGATTTAGTCAAGAAACGCGCGGCGACTCTGCCCGAATGCGACCGTTCGCGAGTGAAGGCGTTCGTGTGCGACGCGACGTGTGAGGCGTTGCTCGACAATGTGCCCGCAAAGTCTGTGGATGTGGCGACGTTGATTTTTGCGTTGAGCGCCATGTCCAAGCCAAAGATGGAATACGCGTTGAGGAATCTTTCCACCGTCATGCGTGACGATCAACGCGGGGCGATTTGCGTGCGCGATTACGCCGCTGGGGATTTAGCGCAAGAGCGCTTTGATGGTAAGGATGCGCAAAAGCTGTCGGAGAACTTTTATGTACGAAGCGACGGGACGCGCGCGTACTACTTTACGCACGACGACCTCACCAAACTCTTCTCAGACCAAGGCATGGAGATGCGCGAGATGTTCGTACACGAACGCACGATTACGAATAGGGGACAGGCCTTAGATATGAATCGACGATGGGTGCAAGCGAGCTTTGCGAGCGCGAAGACGAGCGCGGAGACGTTTGAGCCGCCGCCGCCAGAGAAGAACGTTTCCCCGTGGGCGACGTCGTCCTAATCACGTTCAATCTGCGCCGTTTGTGAATTTATTATTAGCTCAATAGAAATGTGAATAGCGATCAATAATCACAAAATTTCTCAACTCGGTGATGGTGCCGGTGCGCCGTCTAGGCTTTCAAGAAACCCTTAGCCTCTAAAATGTCGATAATCTTGTGAGACATTTCCATCGGCGACGCCATGACGCCGTCGGCTTCGGCGACGACCATTTCAATTTCAGCATTCTCCGGCTCTTCGTACGGATCATCGATACCGGTAAAGCCCTTAATCTTACCAGCACGCGCAGCCTTGTACAACCCCTTCGGATCGCGCTCTTCGCACACGCTCAAAGGAATCTTCATGTACACCTCCACGAAGCGGTCGCCCACGCGCTCGCGTACGCGTTGTCGATCCTTCTTATACGGCGAAATAAACGACACCAACGTAATCATCCCGCTATCAGCATACAACTTCGACACCTCACCGATGCGTCGGATATTCTCCTCGCGATCAGCCGCGGTGAACCCCAAATTCGAGTTCAACCCGTGTCGAATGTTATCGCCGTCGAGCACCTGCGCCACCTTACCCCGCTTAAACAACTCATGCTCAAGCGTATACGCCACCGTAGACTTCCCACTGCCGCTCAAGCCCGTAAACCAAAGCACGCACCCTTTCTGCCCGAGCGCCTTTTCCCGCGTCGCGCGATCCACCGCGCCTTCGTGCCACTTAATGTTTGTCGATTCTCCAACCTTGTACGCGTCAACCTTGACATCGGTGCTCATCGTCATCGATGCGGCGCACCACGTCGGTCGCGCGCGCGACTTTGCGGCGTCTCGCACCGTGCGGGCGGCGTGGCGTAACATACGCGGCGCTCTCGCGACGTTCGAACGGTCGGGCGGCGCGGTGGCGTGCGACGACGACGCGTCGAAGACTGCGAACGACCGACGACGACGACGGTGGGGAACCTAAACCACGGCGAGTGATGATACATCTGGTGGCGTCATATGAGGTGAGGGTTTAGGGTAGGGTCCGTTTTGACGTGATACACGGGAACGATCACGTGCTGACGTGTAAAGCGCATTCGCGTGGCATTCACCGCCGCGGACGACGTCACCACCACGGGACGAGCGCACGCGACGAGACGAAAAAACAAACTAAACCGAACCATCATCATGTTTTTCGACGATATCGCTAAGAGCTTGAGCGAGTTACTGAACCCCGTGGATGTCGGGACGACGACGATCGATGCGGCGGCGAAAGGGGCGGCACCGAAATTACACGTCGATGTGAACACTGGCGCGAGCATGATTGCGATTGATGCGTCGAAGACGATTGAGATCACGGATGGGGTTTCGATTGAGGCGTGTGGGACGCCGGCGGGGGATTTGAGCGCGAATGTTGAGGCGAATGGGCTGGTGAGTGGGTTTGATTTGAAATTGACGGGGGTGACGGCGGATGCGTCGAGCGCGAGCGTGGGCGCGAAGTTTTCGATGGATTCCCTCGGTGTCACCGCGGATGGGGCGTTGAAGGCGGGTTCGGATGTAACCGCGACGGCGTGCTACGCTGTGGATGATAATCTCGCGGTTGGGGCGTCTGCGGTCGTGAGCTCGGCGAGCGGAGGCGTGTCTGCGTGGAGCATCGCCGCGCAACGCGTCGACGGACCGACGACGTTATCGACGTCCGTCACGGATGGCGGTAACACGCTCGCCGTTGGCGTGAACTCCGAACTCGACGCAAACACGTCTGCGGGTTTGCGGGCGACGCTCAACATGGGCGAACGCAATACGCTCGGATTTGCGCTCGCAGTGTCGAAAAAGCTCAGCTCGGGCGACGTCGCGCGCGTCGTGTACGCCAACAGCGGCGATACGGACATTGCCTACAACACAACCTTGTGCAAGGGGGCTGATGTCACTGCGTGCTTACGATTGACGAAGAACAACTCGTACAAGACTGGTTTCCAAGTCAGCTTGAACAACTAATAAAAAAGTCGCGTGAATGGAAAAATAACTCGAGAGATTAACTTTTTCAAGTTTCTCATCAATTTTTGTTACAACCAATACCGTTCTGTGCATATACACGTACACATATATGTATACTTTACTTACGTCATCGGCTTGGCGTGACGATAAGTCACGCCAATGCGACGCGAAACGAATTTATAATAACTATATCCAAATCGAAAAAATTCTGCTAAATCCCGCTTCGGGAGCGATTAAAAAAATACTGTGCGGACACATCACGAACCAGAGGACTTGATCGATTATCGGTCTTGGAGAGGATTATATGCCAACGCGTTGCGAGATACCGTGCGCGTCAGGTGCTGCACGTCTTGCGATTTTTGTAACTCCTCCGCCTTTTCCATGATGCTTTCAACCGTCGTGTCGGCATCTGGGACGCGGAAGCCGAGCATTGACATGCTATCCGAGACGCGCGGTGAATCGAGACCAGCTTGAATCGACAACTGTTTCAAACTCGCAATCGTATCGCTGTCTTGACGCGTCGCCTTGTCGCGCACGATTGTACTGAAGTTTGTGATGCCGTCGAAAGCGCTCTTCACGCTGTTAAATCGACCTGCGCGCGGATCCGCGTTCACCGGCGCGTTCGTTTTCTCAATTTCCGCTTCTGCGTTTTCGACTTCGAGCAACGCAGCTTTTTCGTGCGCTTCAGCTTCGATGTGCCGCGCTTCAAACTCGAGTAGTTCCGTTTGCAGCGCCTCGATTTCGTGGTCAAGGGACGCCGCCCAGTGGTCGGCGTCGGAGGACATTTGCTCCGTCGCGGCGGCGGCATCTTCATATACGTCACATGCGGCATGAGATTCTTTGCACGCAATCGTTGCGCGCTGTGCTTCCATGTAACACTTACGCTCATGTTCGGCGGCGGCGTAGTAGTCTGCGATGCCAGCTTTGATTTCAGCGTCGACGTCGCTAAGCAACGTCCGTGTGGAAGCCTCCAATGCGCGCATTTCCGCCATACACTGACTCGTTGCATCGTTTAGCGACGCTTCCGCGCGATCTCGTGCAGTCAATGCTGCGGCTGCCTCAATATCAAGCACGCGCTCGTGCTTTGGCTTGCGTGGCGAATGTCGCCCACCCGCGTCGATGGCGTTGATGAGCGCGTTTTCCAAACGCGTCGTCATCTCGTCGTACGCGTTGAACATCGTCTTTGTCACGTTCGTCGCTCGCAAAGCAAACTCGGTTTGCCTAAACTCCAATAAATCAACACTTGCGTCAACAGATGATCGCACAGCTTGACGAAACGTGGATAAAATTCCTCGTTTTCTGTCCCGAGCGTTTTGCAACGTCGTCCTCGCCGTGTGCATATTTGCTGAAGCTTCCGCCATTAACACATCCGCCGCCAGGCGCTTGTCCTCAAGTACGCGCATATCCGCAAGTTCGCGCTCGAATTCATCCTTCGCAGTCGTTGCCGCCTCGCGCGTGCGCGCCGCATCCGCCAACCGTCTTCCTTTCTTTTCTTTCATCTTTTGCAAGTGCTTTTGCATGTCCAGATACGCCCGCTTGGCAGATTTTGATTCCCACAACGCCACCGTATGCGCGAGCTTCTTACACACCAGATTGGCGCGATTTGCTGCTGACTGTGCATCGCCTTCTCTCGCGCGCGCCACGGTGACCATGACGTCCCACGGCTGCAACACGGGCGCCACGATGTCGCTCGTGCCCGCGACGCGTGACTCATCATTATCGTCATCGTCCTCATCCTCATCCTCATCCTCATCCTCATCCTCTTCCTCCTCGCGTCGCTTCTTCTCCGCTTCGCGCTCAGCTTTCTTCGTCGCCAAATGCGCTTCGTGTACGAGCTCACGCAAACGCTCTTCCTCCACCTGCGCCGCCTGTAACCGGCTCTCCATCACCCTCGCCATCGCCGACCTTGTGTCCACGCCGATGCTCAAAAACCAATTCCCATCCTCCTCCTCATCATCCTCAGGCACCGCCGTGGTAAAACTATCGCGCCGCACGTGCGTTGTCTTCCCATTCATCGTTCTCGGCGCATTCGCGGCGTCTCGCGACGACGCACCGCCGAATAATAGCCCCCGCACGCGCTCGTTAAACGACCCCTCGCCCGCCGTCGGCACCTGCGCATCGCTCTCGTCCTCGCCAACCCCCGCAAACGTGACGAACGACCGCACGCGCGACGACTCAACAAACCCACCTCGCTCTTGCGCGTCCTCGCTCGAGCGTTTCGTCGGCGTCGCGCTCGCGCTCGACGCTACCGACGCGCCGCCGTCGCTCGTGCGCGCGAGCGCGAGGTACGAATTCGTCTTTAATATCGACCGCGCGGGCGTGGCTTCGGGCCCGGGCGGCGCGTGCGGCGTCGCAGACGGCGCCGATGACGACGCCGTCGCCGCACCGCGTTTGGTGCACGCGGCGCCCATGTCGACGGACCGGACGAGCGACACGAAGTGTGGCGTTGCGTCAGAGCGATGCGCGCGGTTGAACGCGGCGCACCAACGGCGCCGGGCATGAAGGCGTTCCGAAGGTTCGCGCGCGGGGTCAGAGCGATGCGCGCGGTAGTGATGATGCCGTCGTCTACCGTGCGCGGCGGCGGCGTCGGCGCGCCGCGAGGATTGGTGATGCATCGTAATCAGCATAATCTTCGTTGGCGCGTCATGTCGCGCGCATTGAGCGGCGATGGTGCGCCGATGAGCGTTGTGGATGGCAAGCAGGTGGTGGTACGTGATTGTTGCGCGTGATTGCGCCGCGCGACGTCGTCGTCTTTGCGCGTGCGCGTTGAGGTCGAACAGTTTCGCGCAACTGATCCTCGGCGGTTAGTTTTTCTTGTTTAAACGCGAGCGTCGCATTCGGACGTCGACTGACGAGCGCGCGTGTGTTTTTTCGCGCTTTCAGAATCGACTTAAAGCTGGGTTAGAGTATGAGATGAATAAAGGGTGCGAGAACGCCAAGGGTCGCGCGTTTGATGACTTTCAGAGCTTTCTTACGGCGTCGCTTCGCGAGTTGGAGCCGAGCTACGCGTCGCCAATGTTAGCGCGCATGGTGAGTGATTCGACGTTGTATGGGTCGTTAGACCCGTCACGGCGGAAAGTTTTGTTGCAGAATGTTGCGGCGGCGTTGCCGGCGGTGCTGCAAACGGCGTCATCAACGACGACCACGACAACAAGCGCGTCATCGACGGTGCCGAAACCGCCGGCGACGCCAGACGCGACGAGCGCCCCACGCGGGTGGACGCCACCGCCGGTGAAGAAAGAACGATCGAGTTCTGCAACATCGGTGTTGACGACGAAGATGTCAGCGCGCGGCAAGGCTGTGGAGCCGACGGTCGACAAGACGTCGCCTGTTGGGAAAGCGGCGGTGACTCGAGCATCTTCAGAGTTTCCAACCGTCATCGTGTTCGATCTCGAAACTACGGGATTGAGCAAGGAAAAGTCACGCATCGTGGAAATTGCTGCGCAGACGTTTGGTGATCCGAAGTCGTCGTTCACGACGCTCGTGAACCCGGGGAGATTTACTATTCCATCCGCGGTGACGGCGCTCACTGGAATTACGAATAGTATGGTGAGCGCGGCGGATATTCCTTCATTCGCCATGGCTGCTGAGCAACTGGAGGCGTTCATCGACCGAGCGCGCGAGGCTCGCCCTGGTGCGCCAGTATTGCTCGTCGCACACAACGCGCGTCAATTTGATGCGGCGTTTTTGCAGCATGAATATCGCCGGCTCGGACGAGAGTTGCCGACAAGTTGGAGATTTTGTGATACTCTTCCCTTGGCGCGCGCGATGTTGCGTCCAGCAGGGTTGACAAAGTTCAACCTTGACTTTTTGCGACAGCACTATGAAATAGACATGCCGGATGGCGATGAAGGTATGCACCGCGCGTTGACAGACGCTCGCGTACTGGCTGAAATTTTAAATCACCTGTTGGAGCACCCGAGCGCCAAATCGGATGAGCTCGGCTCGTTGGAAAAGTTTTCGTTTTCGTTGGGTGATCCAGGTGCGGGAAGTCTCAAGCGCGCCATGGCGGAGTCCAAGGCGGAGAGCGAAAAGTCATCGTATTCGTACTCGGGCGGCGCTCCTGGATGGGGTGGCGGTGGCACGGTGAATCTGAGCGACGGCGAAGAAGCTGAATACGGCGGAGGCTGGGCCGCCGTCGACGGGTTTGAAGAGGAAGAAAATTTGGAAAACTCCCGCGGGGATGAAGATAGCGCGAGTTCATCCAACACGGTGCCTCTGCGTGGGTTACAAAAACCGTTCTGGGCCGCCGAGGATCCAATCAACGGCATTATTCCCGAAACCATCGACTTTCAAAAGCTCGTCGAAGTCGCTCCGGCGACGCCCAATCCCGAACTTCGCCTAGACGTGGCGCGGTGGACTGAAACATCTATTGATGTCCTAGCTGATAAGGTCCCCAAGGCGACGATGAAGGCGCTACAAGCCGAGGGCATTACCACAATTGAAGCAGTGTTGCGCAACTGTCCGCGCAAGTACCAGGAATATAGCGTATGGAACAGACAACATGCCCCAGGTACGGCAGTGACGCTCACGGGTACTGTCCGCTCGATGCAACTACGTGATTACTCTCGTGGACGTGCGATTCCAAACACCATATTGATCGAAGTCGACGTTGACGACGCCACTCGAGAAGCGTCGGCGACGCCGGATCAACCGTGGGGAGGCGACGCTCCGCGATGCAAGGTAAAGGTTTGGGATTACATCTCTAAAGATCTTCGAGTTGACATGGCAATTGGCTCGCGAGTAAATGTCCGCGGTACGCTGGCGAATGGCGACCGCAATTGTGACTTTGTTGTCGATACTGGGCGCATCGTCGGCATCTCCCCAGACGCGCCAATAATGCCATCCAACGGATCTGAAATCGTCCCGACGTACGCCAAGCGAGGTGCGATGTCGAATATGGATTGGCATCGTGCGGTTAACGCATCGTTGGAAGTTTTCATGCAGAAAATCCCAGCGGATCCCATGGAGGTCGCCATGGGGAACGACAATCCTTTGCTCACCGAGCTCGGGTTGCTTTCACACGTTGACGCCGTGCGTAGCATTCATAGACCGCAGAGTGTTGAATCCGTTGCACAGGCGCGCGAGCGTTTAGCGTTCGAAGAATTAGTGCTTCTGCAAGTTGCACTTCTCCAAGAGCGAAGTCGATTGCAATCCTTGCCGAATACAGGTTCTGAAGAAGGCATCTGCATCGTCGGTACCGCACTCACGGATGAACTTCGCAGTGAATTGCCGTTTGCACTGACGCGATCGCAAGAGTCTTCACTTGAGGAGATTTTGAGCGATATGGCAGGGCCAGCTCCTATGCTACGTCTTCTACAGGGAGATGTTGGTTGCGGCAAGACTGTCGTTGCTGCTATGGCGCTTCTCGCGGCGTGCGGCGCCGGCCACCAAGGAGCGTTTATGGCGCCGACGGAGGTGCTCGCCACGCAACATCATCGCGTGCTCACCGAGTTACTTTCTGCAATGCGTAATCCACCAAAAGTAGCCCTGCTCACGGGATCCACGAAAGCGGCTGAGCGCGCGCAAATCCTTGAAGAGCTGAAGCATGGCAAGATTGGAATGCTCGTCGGCACGCAGACGTTGATTCAAGACAAAGTTGTGTTCCACTCGCTTGGCATTGCAGTCGTTGACGAACAACATCGTTTCGGTGTTGAACAACGCGCGGCGTTGTTAGCAAAAGGTAGGCTCCCGCCACACATGCTCACCATGAGCGCAACGCCGATTCCTCGTACGTTGGCTATGACAAAGTTTGGTGAAATGGCGTTGAGCGTCATCGATGAAAAACCCGCGGGTCGTTTACCTATCATTACCACTGTGTGCGGCGTGGACCAGCACGAGGAGGCGTACTCGGCGATGTGTTCGGAAATCGCGCAAGGAGGTCAGGCATACATCATCTTACGTCTTGTCAACGAATCTGGGTCGTCTCGCATGTCTGAAGTAAAGGGCGCCGAAGAGGAGTACGCGCGTCTCGTCAGCGCGTACCCCGATGTGCGCTTTGGCTTGCTTCACGGCCAACTCGGAGCTGAAGAAAAAGCAGCAGCGCTAGATAAGTTCACCAACGGCGAAACACAAGCGCTCGTAGCGACGTCCGTCGTCGAAGTCGGTGTCGATGTGCCGAATGCTTCGGTTATCATCATCGAGGATGCCGATGGATTCGGCCTCGCGGCGCTTCACCAGCTCAGAGGTCGCGTCGGACGCGGTGCGCGCCAATCTAAATGTTACTTGTTGCACTCCCCAGGCGCGGGAGAAAACAAAGAACTCAAGGAAGATCGCGCGCGTGATCGTCTACGCGTCTTGGAGCAATCAAACAATGGCTTTAGAATTGCTGAAAGCGATTTACAACTTCGCGGCGCCGGCGAGCTCTTTGGCACCAAGCAAAGCGGACAACAAGTCAACCTATTCCATGCATCCATGTCCACTGACTTATACTTGCTCGAAGCTGCGAGAAAAAGTGCCGCGGAAATGATTGCTCGATCCTCAGTCAAGCGAGAAGCGCTTCCAGCTCCGATCCTCGTCGCTCTTGAGACGCGGCCGGCGTTGATTCTCGACAACGCCATCGCCGCCGCGCCATCCGCCGCCGCGGTGAATTAATCCACGTATTGAATTTAACTTCGTATAGTCTCTCACATGTAATTCATATCTTAGCAATCAGCGTGTTTCATTTATTCATCGCGACGTCGCGCACGAGCAACCGACTCGGGGGTTTTCAGTGTGGATATCCGCATTTCCGCACTCTTTCGTACAACCATGGCGCTCGCTATGTCCACCTCCGTGTCTTCCAACCAAGCGCTCCGCGTGCAAACGTACGTACTCTATGCGCGGCGCGCAATCGCGCGCGCGCGACATCGTCGCCAGTGTCGCTGGCGACGTCGAACGCCGATTGACCTCGAAAAAGCGCACAAAGTCTTATCCACGTGGATTACTCTCGCGTGCGCCGTGCACGACTCACGCGATGGCGTCGATCGCGAGTGATACCGATTATGCAACCGTATTCTGACCGTATGTGCGCTCGTGAGAGCGATGTATCGCACACAGGGCGCGCCGTTCGTCGACGACGACGCGCGCGAGACGCGCGACTGCGGTTCGTGCCGCCGCCGACTACACGCCGAGAAAGGCGTTTTTCTTCCCGGGCCAAGGTGCGCAATCCGTTGGTATGGCTAAAGAGCTGTGCGAAGAGTGCCCGGCGGCGAAGGCGATGTTCGACAAGGCGAGCGAAGTGCTCGGGTATGATTTGCTCGACGTCTGCGTGAACGGTCCGGCGGAGCGCTTGAACTCTACGGCCGTGAGCCAGCCAGCGATTTACGTCGCCTCCTTGGCGGCGCTCGAAAAGATGAAGATGACCCCGGAAGGTCAAGCTGCGATCGACGCCGTTGACGTTGCTGCGGGTTTGTCTCTCGGCGAATACACCGCGTTGACGTTTGCCGGCGCGTTGACGTTTGAGGACGGCTTGAAGCTCGTGAAGATTCGCGGCGAATCCATGCAAGAAGCCGCTGATGCGACGCCTTCTGGCATGGCGTCCGTCATTGGTTTGTCCGCCGAAAAGACTGAAGAGCTTTGCGCGCGCGCGGCGGCCGAATCTGGTGCCCCGGTGAGCGTGGCAAACTACTTGTGCAACGGCAACTACGCCGTGTCTGGCGCCATCCCGGCCATCGACAAGGTTGAGGAAATCGCCAAGCCGGAATTTAAGGCGCGCATGGTTGTACGCCTCGCCGTCGCCGGTGCGTTCCACACCAACTTCATGGCTCCGGCTGCGGACAAGCTCAAGGCTGCCCTTGAAGCGACGCCCATCCAAGCGACTCGCATCCCGGTCGTGTCCAATGTCAACGTTGAACCGCACTCCGATGCGGCGAGCATCCGCGCCACCTTGGCGACGCAGCTCACCAACCCGGTCCAATGGGAAAAGACTATGGTCACCTTCCTCGAGAAGGGCTTGGAAACCGCCACTGAGGTTGGGCCAGGCAAGGTTATTAGCGGTATCATGAAGCGCGTCGACAAGGCGTTCGTGTGCGAAAACTTCACCGTCTAATACCATCCTTTGACAGAGACAATATCTCTGACGTATCTTTCGACAGAATTGTAATAGCCAACAACTAAGTATTTATTTAATGGTGCTGTGAGAAAGAATGCGTCTATGACTATGCGATTTGTTTGATTTTACACTCGCGAACGAGAGGAAATTTCTTCTTGATTGACTCTGCGATGGAAAACGCGAGCGCTTGCGGACCTTTAAACTCTAATAAAAGTACGCCACGTTCAAGCGTGAGCACCTTGCACTCGCCACCGTATGATTTTATCGAATTGCGTAGTTTCCCTAGGTACTCTTCAATCGTTTCAACAGACATTTCTTCGAGTTCGCCGCTGACATTGCACACCTCTTCCACGGCGTCGCCAAACTTTTGCTTGAGCAACTTTTCAATGCCACCCTTCATCGTGGCTGAAGACGACGCGCACGACCCACACGCGCCATTCAGTCGCACGACGACGATACCATTTTCAATGCTCATCAATTCCACATTCCCTCCATCGGCGATTAAATACGGACGTACCTCGTCCAGCGCTTTATCGACATTTTCCATGGTGAGCTCGAGCTTGGGCGCGTCGGCGTCCTCTGATCCCACGCCATCCCCTTCAGTCACCTTTGATTCGCCGTCAGCACCGACGTTTGCCGCAAAAGGACTCACCACGGGATCCTTTGATGGCTCAGTCGTCTCTACCGACGCCCGTGCGCTCTTTGTATCATCCTCGTCTTCGGCGTCCCACTCGGCGTTCAACGCCGGCGTCGTCCCCAACGCTTCCCTCCACCGTCTCGCCTCACTCGCCAGAACATCCTTGGTCGCCATCGCAGCGTTCCTAAACGCCATCACCCTCGTCCACGCCGCGCGCTGCGCGCCCACACGCCCACGCACCGCACGCACCGCCTGCTCGACGTTCCTCGCGTAGTCCACGTACTGACACACCCCATCGACGTCGTAAATCGCAAACACCCCCGCCACAGCCTCCCGTCGCCCTTCGCGCGCATCCAACCACGCGCGGACATCCACCTTTGTCGACCCATCGTCTGCGTCGACCGCATCCGCCGCCGCCGCGCGCGCCACGGCGCGTTTTCCCGCGCGCAGGGCGAGCGTCGCGACCCTACGCCCTGCGCGCGTCGTCGTCGTCGTCGTCGTCGTCGTCGTGCGTTTCGGCGCCGTTCGCGCGCCCGGCGGCGCGAGATGCGCCGCGCGCGAGACCGCGAACATTCGACGCGGCGACGTCGGCGACGACTGCGGCGGACGCCGTCGTCGTCGTCGTCGTCGACGTGTGACGTGTGACGTGCGAAAACGTTTACATTGGTGGCGTCACTCGCCCGCACCACGTCCTCGCGCGCGCGCGCAGTTCCGCGTCTGCATCATCGCGCGCGCGTCGTCGACGGTCGTCGTTTTCGCGCGGTGTGCGCTAGATTTAAACAGTCTCCATCGCGTCGTCCTCGGCGGCGTGCGTACGTCAAGGCGTGCGCGTGCGTGAGCCGCGTGAGCCGCGCGGTGCACGTCGTTTGAACAGACACTGTCGATTGATTACGCGGGCATCTTGCGCGCGCATTCGTCGCGTGTGGTGCGTTCGAAGGGCGACGGGCGGGTGGTGGTGGTGTAGGTGCGTGCGTGCGTGCGCGTGACGATGTCGTCGACGACGGAGGTGGTGACTTCGGCGCAACGTGCCGCGCGCGATGAGACGGCGATCGACGAGCGGCGGGACGCTCGAGCGACGACGTCGTCGAACGCGGATGTGAATTCTGCGCCAGCGGCGGTGGCGACGAACGATGTGGTCGAGGACGCGCAGGGGGAGGAAGATATTTGGCGCGCCGCCGCGTATGGGAACATGGAGGCGTTAAAGCGCATGATTGCAGAAGATCCTGGGTCGGTGAACTCGACGGACGGCGCCGGATATCGGCCGCTGCAGTGGGCGGCGTTGAATAATAGAGTAGCGGCAGCGACGTATTTACTCGACCACGGCGCGGCGATTGGGGCTGGCGATAATGATGGACAGACTGCGTTGCACTGGGCGTGCGTGAGAGGGTCTTTACCGTGTGCGGAACTGCTATTGCGCAAGGGAGCGGATTTAAACGCGCCCGACGCGCGCGGGTACGTCCCGTTGCACGTCGCCGCGCAATATGGTCACACGGGGATGATTTATCATTTCAAGATGCGATGGAATACGAACATCGACTTGACCGATCTTGACGGACGAACGGCGCTGCATTGGGCGGCGTATAAAGGCTTCGCTGATCCAGTCAAATTGTTGATTTGCATGGAGGCGGATGTGCACCGCGCCGACAAGGAAGGGTGTACGCCTCTACATTGGGCTTCGATTAAAGGTAAGAGCGAAGCGGCGCATTGCTTGATTCAATCCGGTGGGATTAACGCGTTGACTGCGGTCGATTGCGATGGGAGTAGCCCAGCGGCACTTGCGGAACAGAAGGGCCATCACACGTTGAGTCACTTCCTCGCAAAGCAATACCGAACGCTCATGAAGCGGGACCATTTTATGACTCAGAAAGGCATGGCTGCCGCGTGTCTGGGCCTGATTGTCGGTCTAATGCTCATGTTTGCCAGAAATGTCATGTTTTGCCCGGGTGCACCGGTGATGGATGTGAGCGTGGCGTTTTGGTCGCTCGCCACGGTGGCGTGCGCGAGCCTTGGTATTTATTACATGAAACGCGTAAGTTACAACGACCCTGGTTTCGTTAGCGAGGCGGTATTACGCGCCATCCGGCGCGGTCGGAAACCCGAAGTGTCCACACGTGCATCCAAGGCGGCGGCCAACACCGCGGACGACGCAGATGTGGAGGAGCGATTAAATCACTCCGAGTTGTGGGCTGGAAATTGGCAGTCGTTGTGCGTGTCGTGTAAACTCGTCAAGCCATTTGGCACCAAGCATTGCTCCATGACGGACAAGTGCGTGGCAAGATTCGACCACTACTGTCCTTGGATGGGTAACGCCATCGGCAAGCGCAACCATCGCGACTTTGTCATCTTCCTCATCCTGGAAACCGTCGCCATGGCTATCGCCTTTGCCGTCGCCGTGACGCGCTACAACGAAGAGAGCCCCACCGAACGCGACTCCTCTCGTTTCGGTGTCGTCATCTTTGCCATCCTAGACGTCTTCACTCTCCTTCCAGTCGCCATGCTCTGCGTCTCACAGCTCTTCCAAGTCGCTCAGAACATCACCATCAACGAAATTTCAAACGCGCACCGGTACGCCTACCTCCAGGCGTCCGACGGCGCCTTTGTCAACCCCTTCGACAAGGGATACGTCGAAAACCTCCGCGAGTTCTTCACCGCGCGCGCCGACGCTCCGCTCATCGACGTCATCGCAGAACCTCTTCTTGGCAATCGCCGCGGCGACGACGCCGTGTGACGCGTAGAAACGCAGCAAAACATGTGTCAATGTCAGTCAACGGTGCCTCAGTGTGGGTAAATATCTCTGATGATTTGTGGCCGCGGTGCCTTTGTGCGCGGTTTAAAATTCCCCAAGATGCGCGCCAGTCCGCGACGCGCGACGTCGTCCGAGCGCCACCGCACGCACGCGCGGCGCGCACGAATACCCTCGCACTCGCCTCGCGCCTCACTCGACGCCACCGACGCCGCGACGCGTCGCGCAGACGCCGAACGACCGGGGACATTCATTCATTCGTCAACGGTGCCCGCGACCGAACGATCGCATAGATTTAAACGACACGCGTCCATTCTCGCGCGCGCGACGCGATTGGACGCGCGATGACGCCAACAATCGGTGCGACGATTTTTTCGCCATCCATCGTCGCCGGTCCGCCGCCGACGATCGCGCGACCGCGCGCGCGGGCGAGCGCGAACGTCGACCGCGTGGTGTTCGGGCCGTGCAAGGTGAACGCCGCGCAGCGACGACGCCGCGGGCGGAAAGGGTCGTTCGACGAGGCGGACGGCGGCGGTGGTGGTGATGATGATGGTGGGCGATTCAACAATGGCGGCGGTGGTGGCGGTGGCGGAGATAATAATAACGACGACGAGGACCGTCGGGAAGACGACGACGAGGATGAATTCTGGTCGCGCGAGGCGTTTGAAACGCTGTTGACGACGACGAGCGAAGAGAGGATATTAACCGAGCTCGACGCGCACGCGTTATTCGCGTGGCAAACGACGAGTGTGATTGCGCTCGTGGGATGCATTCAGCACGTGATTGACGCCGTGGCGGATGCGTGGGACGCGGATGGGCGCGTGGCGTTCGCGTGAGCGAGCGTTCTGTACACACTATATACTATACTACGACTTTGTACTCGTGTACCAATTTTGAACAATACAGAGATAGGAAAAAGTGGTCGGCGCACTCTTACGGTGCGTCGGCCGAATGTTGTAACATTACACGACGCCGTGAAAGAATGAATGAAACAACGCAGAGCCATCCTCACATCGCGACCGCGCCATGTCCCGCCCGTCTTTCGCACCGCGCGTCATCGCGCGTGCGTCGTCGAGCGCGAGCGCGAGCGCGAACTCGAACTCGAACGCCAGGGCGCGGCGCGACGACGCGACGTGGTACCGAGCGTCGGGCTACCGCACGACAAAGTTGAGTGACGTCGAACGCACCCAGCTTCAAGACGGCGACGCGTCGTACACCGTGGTCAAGGTGGACGTGGGTCCAGTGACGGCGTACACGGGTGGACGATACGACGGTCAGAAGGTGGCGGCGCCGTGGGCGTCGACGGCGACGACGCCGGCGACGGAACGGCGCGGGCAAAAGGAGCGCGCGTACGTCTTTGACTCGAGCGCGTTGGACGCGTCGGACGCGCCCTCAACGACGCGGATCGTGTCGGTCACGAGCACGAGGCCGTTGGGGATTATTTTCGAGCCGGATGCGCGAGGGCGGATTCGTGTGGCGGATTTTGTGCGCGGGAGCGATGCGGATAAAGCGGCGAGCGTGGCGCGACTCTCGCCAGTTGGCGCCGACTGCGCGAGACGAGGCGACGTATTGCGCGCGTTTACCGCAACGCAGGTATCGTTTACCACGACTGGGGCGTTATTGGGTGATTTAAGTGGTACTAAACGCGTAAGGACGCTATATGGGTGCGATGGCGAGAGTTGGGAGCGCGCGACGGCGGCGTTGACGAATGGGCGCGTCGCCGACGGGCCGGTGACACTCGTGCTCGAACGACTGGCAGACGCGGACGCCACCGAACGAGAGTCTTGGGCGCGTGAAGAACGCGAGATTGAATTTCGTGGATTAGGGGAGAAGACCACGGTTGAGGTGAAGCGCGAACGGGCGAGAGAGATTGGCGAGCCGCAGACGGCGGTCAACGCGAGCATTCTCGTCGGAGCACTTGCGTTTCTTTTGCTCATCGCCGCCGGGTTTACGTGAACTCATATCGCAAACAGCTAGGTCGTAGTTTTACAGCAGCTAAGTAGTCGTGTCGTCTAGACGTGCACGTTTGTCTCTTGTCATCATCATCATCATCATCGTCATCGAGGTGAGCGCGTTTTTATTTTCGCTTGCAAACGAGCGTGCGTCGAATCCCGCGACGGCTTGTCGTCGTGCGCGTTCGGAGAATCTGCGTTCACACCGACGACGGTGCCACCGGCGATTTCTTCGGCAAGCGCTTCGTTTGTTTCTAGTTTCGCTTGCGTGTCGAGGAAAAGCATTAAATCTCGCGTTTCGTCTTCGAGCTCTTTAATGCGCGCATCCTTGAGCGCGAGCTCGATGTCTCTCCGTTTCTGCACGCGTTCGAGCTCGTGTCTGACCGCTTTGACGTTGTCTGCGAGTCCGTCACTCAACGCTCGCATGTGTTCAAGCTCATTTTTCAGCTCTGCGATTGTTTTTTCGTGCGCATTGTTGGTCTTTTGAGCAACTTTGAGCGCGCGTTTGGCTTCTTTGGCGTCTGACATCGCGCGACTCAGCACGGCGGCGTTTCGATTCTCTTCGTCTTGCTGCGAAATTACGCCCTCGCGCCCGTCGTTCGCTGTCTGTAGCAGCGCTTCAAAGTATTTGCGTTGAGATTCCAGCTGCGACGTCAAGAGCAAATCATACTCGCTCGCGATGGCGTCCAACTTTGACGACACCAACGCCTCTTCGAGCGCGGGGTCCAAGTCGCTCACATCCAATTCTCGTCGGTGGTTTGAGCAGCAACTTCCATCCGATTCCGCCGCGCTCGCCGCACTATTGCGTCGATCAACGCGCGGTGAAAGCTCGACGAGTCCGGATTTACTTTGAATCAAGCGATGCACGAATCCATCGGAGACGTAATCCCAAACGCGTTGCGTGCCGACTTCAAGCGAATAGCAATGATTCGTCGACCGCCAATGATCCACTGCGCACGCACCTGCGTAGCGCCCACACGCAACCTCACCACAAATCAAGCACACCCACAAATCGTGATCTTTCCCACACTTCCCGCACACCACATTCGGTTCAGGGGAGTGCGAATATCGACACACCGGACAGCTCGCGTCGGCCCAACCGCTCAAGCAGTCGGCGTGAAACGAGTGGTTACAAATCGTCGTCACTATCCCCGAAACTTCTTCATCCAAGCGATCCAAACACACTGGACAGCTGGGAATTTCAGTCGCATTGTCTCTATCGATTGCGTCGACGTCGTACTCGACGCTATCCACGTACAGCGCCACGCACGCTTCGGGAGACGCGCTCGAATATCGCCGTCCGTTATAATTGGACACAAACACCCCCGCCGCGTCACGGTCTACGAACGTCAACACCACATCATACGTCATCCTACTATTCCTACCCCGTTCATCATCCGCCACATCCGCCGCATCCGCCACATTCGCCGCATCCTCCGACGCGGCGACGACATCCGACGAGCGCGTCACGACGCGCACCCGCTTCGCGCGCTCCATCGCCGCCGCCGCGAACCGACAAAAATCCGCCACCCCGATCGCGCTCGGCACCCCGAGCACGCACACCTCATTCGAACGCGCCATCGCCTCGTCACTCCCGTCGGCGCCACCCTCGCGCGCGGCGCATCGAAACACGCGAATCTTCCCGCGCACGAGCTCCGCCACCCGAGCCACGCCGTCGTGTGCGTCGCCGCCACCGCACGACGCGCGCGCGGCGACATCGACATCGACATCGACATCCTCCTCCGCCTCCTCGCCCGAGTCGCGCTCGCGCTCGATCACCGTCGCGTACGACGACGCCATCGTCACCCGCGCGCGCGAGCAGCGCGATGTCACGTCGAGACGCGACCGACGCAGACCGAAAATCAATCGATATCGCGCATCGATCACCGCGACGCGCGCACGGTCGACGCATCGATCGCGCGCGTTCGACGTCGCTTTCGAATCACGCGCACGGGCGCGGGCACACACATTTGCGCGCGTGATTCGAAAGCGACGCAGACCGAAAATCAATCGATGCGTCGACCCCGCCCGGGTTCCGGTGATCGATATTGGAACTCGAT
>Ga0181558_10000087_pt1 | contig 73343 bp, 68 predicted proteins | sample 011ome_22_FD_133754 | JGI IMG/M metagenome (GOLD analysis project Ga0181558, IMG submission 133754) | Coastal salt marsh microbial communities from the Groves Creek Marsh, Skidaway Island, Georgia - 011507BT metaG (megahit assembly) | ecosystem: Environmental > Aquatic > Marine > Intertidal... | reverse complement strand
GTGAAAAACTTCATTAAATATTGTCAGAAAGAAGCAAGACAAATTGACAAAGAACGCTCTAATTATTATTACAAAATCGTAGAAGATAATAAATTACTTGGTATTATTGGTTTTCATACCTTTCTCAAATTCAAAAACTATTATTTATCTGTTTATATCAATCAAAAATATCAAGGTAAAGGTGTTTATTCAAACGCTATGAAACTTTTATTAGAACGTGTTGCTAAACATAAACCTAATATTAAATATATTTTAAGTCTAGTATATGAAGATAATGAAAAAATGAACGCCATCTCTCACAAAAAATATGAATATAATGGTACTCTCATATTAAATAATTCAATTCTTAATGAATATAAAATAGCTGTAAAGAAAACATCCAAAAAGAACTCATCCAAAAAAAAATCAACTAGAAAGAACTCATCCAAAAAAAAATCAACTAGAAAGAAATCATCCAAAAAAAAATCAACTAGAAAGAAATCATCCAAAAAGAAAAAATAGATATGTTAGAACATTATTAAGTAATTAATTTTATTTATTTATTTTATTTATTTATTTGAAAATATATATAATATATAATATATAATATATTAATATTATTATATAAATAAATATTTATTAAATAATGCCTTCAAATAATAATAAACGTTTTAACAATAAAAAATCAACTTATAGTAGAAATAACAATAATAATAATAGAAAAAGAAAATCATATAGAAAGAATGATAAAATGGTTCATAGTTTAAAAACTATTTTATATGCTATGGGTACTGGTTTTATTTTATTTGGATTATTGAGCAAAAAACTTATAAATATTGTAGTTGATACAGATACTATATCAAAAATGTTACCAAAAGATGATACCGCATCTACTTTAGAATTAAGATTAACAAATTATATAAATAAAGAAATTAAAACTCAATTTATTGAACCATTATTTGATGAAGAAAATAGTTTTATAATAGACGAAATTAATGGAATAGAAGGATTAACACCTAACCAAAAAAACAGTATAAATCAAAATTTAGAAGAAGAATTACCAAATATTATTGATACATTTAAAATAGACATAGAGTCATTTAAAGATACAAAAATACAATTAGGAGCTAGTTTATTTGGAGTTTTGTTAAATATTAATTTACAATCTAAAATAAATAAAAATGATAATATTATTAATATAAATAAAAAAGCTGTTCAGTATTTTTTTAAAGATATTAAATTAGATTCCGATTATAAAGTTATACAAACTGAAATAGGTGGTTCATTATTCAAAGTATTGAAGTTGGTGTTATTATTATTAATAGGTAAAGAGAATTATAATAATTCTAACAATAGCAATGATAATGATGATGATTATATTATAGAATTAATAGAAGGCATTGGGATAGTAATTGAAGATTCTACTAAAAAAACATTGAAAAAATATGAAATAAAAACAATTGAAAATGGATTAATACCAACACTATTAACAAAATTAAATGATATGATAAATGAAGTATCTGGAAAGACATTACCCGATGAAATCAAAAATGAAATAGCAAACACATTAAAAACTGATATTAAAGATAGTATTAAAACTATATTAGAACAAGTGCCCAGTATACCAATTTTAAACAATTCCCTTACAAATACTATTACTTCTGAAGAAGAAGATGAATCTTTCATTAATAATTTTAATAATAATGTAGGTGGTAATAGTAATAATAGTAATAATGGTACTAACACTAAAACATTTTTTATAATATTATTTGTTATATTAGTCTTTTTATTAGGATTATTTTTAATATTAAAAATATTTGCAGAACCTCATATTGGAAATAAAATAGCATATAAAATAATAGTATCTATTTTTATTATTCCGGTACAAGTATTATTATTTTTAATATCAATTATTCTTATTATAGTATATAATAAAAATCTAGTAAAAAAAACATTCGGTTCATTATTACCAATTGATATAGAAGATAAAAATGATAATAATCAAGATAAAGTAGATTTATATCATAATGTTCTAAAACTTAATCCAGCAGTCATTTTATTTTTAATAGGAACAGTTATCTTTATGTTATTTAATTTATATAAAACCGGTATATCATTTATATTATTAGGTATATTATTATCTTTAGTACCTAAATTCAATAGTCAAATATATATACCCAAATCATTAAATTACGGTATATTACCTATAGTAGGTGGAATAATTTTAATTATTGGAAAATCATTAATAAATAAAACAAAAAAATAGATTTTTAATTTGAAATTTTTTATATTTTTCTTTTATATTTTTATATATTAATAGAGTATAATTTTATACTAGATATTATTAGATAATTATAAAGGGTATCAGTACAATATGTATTTTAATTTAGTAGTTGTACTTTTAATATTATTTTTAGTATTTCTTATCTTACAAGAATATTTTGATTATATACCAGATAAAGATTATACAGTTCCATTAATGACTGAAACTAATGAAACATTTAAAACAAAAAAACCTAAATATACAACTGATATAGAACCTGAAGAATTAACATATAAAACACAATATAAAAATACAATACCTTTAAACAGAGAAATGGATTGTTCTAATGTATTTTATGAAGAAATGATTAAAAAACCACTTAATATTAAAAATGAAAATATTTTTAGTATAACACAAGAATTAACACCTCATGAAATGAATTCTTATTTAAATATAGTTAAAAACAAAAATAATGAACAAATTATTGGTGCTAACAATAATAAAAAGGTATTTAATTTTTTCAAGAATGTCGATGTTAAAGATTGGGATGAAAAAATACTTTTAAAAGAAAATGAATATATTTTAAAAAAAGAACAAGTTTCAAAAGAAGAACTTAAAAAATTTATTAATGGCTCTAATTTAACGAATTACATAAAATTTACAATTATTAATTTTATCGCAGATATGAATACTCATTTTGAAGATACTGACTATTTTGAAAAATATAATAAACATCATCCATTTGATAGTTATATACTTATGAATCATAAAATTAGAAATTTTTTCTTATATACTATACAAGACGACTCTAACAATTTAATGCAAAGAGCCATTATTACACTAAAAATTCATCGACCTAATAAAATATATGATTTTATTGTTTTACTAGATGTTTTTTTTATGAAAAAAGATGCTAATAAAAATATAGAGGATTTAGACATTGATAATTTTAAAGATTATTATCATATATTTATTAAACACGCACGAGTTATAGGTACTCCGTTCCCTCATAATACTAGAAAGTTAGAAGAAGATGACACCGATTTTATATTGAATCAAAACAATTTTTCTGTCTTAACAAATGAAATGATGGAAGATATGGATAAAATAGATAAACTTATAAGTAAGGAAAAAGAAATTCGAAAACTAAATCCCGTAGAATTGGGATATCAAGACATATTTGAAGAAATACAAGAAATAAATCAAAATAAAATATTTAATGGTATTATTTTTAAACAATTACTTTTAAAAATACAAAAAGTTGCTGAAGAAGGTGAAAATAATAATAAATTAGGAAACACTAAAATAGTTAAAGCATATGAACCTTTAATAGAAAAGTTTATAATTCATTGTCAATTGGTTCTTCAAAATCAAAATACACAAAAAACAGACTTATCAAAAGATATTAAATTTAACGAGCAAGATTTAATTCAATCACCTCTATTAACTCCCGACTTAGAAAAAATGCTTGAAACATTAAAAGCTAAAAACAAGAAAAACAAAAAATCATTTACTCAAATAGTAGGCGATAGATTAAGGGAAAGAACGTCAAATTATAGATGTTATAATCCAAAACAAGAAGACGCAATATTAGATATGTATACAACACGTCCATCGTGTATTTCTTATCACGAAGAAATAGGAGTTAGTGGTGTATGGGATAAACAATGTGAAACAAACGACGATTGTCCTTTTTATCAAGCTAATACAAATTATCCTAATGATTTTGGAGGGTGTAATAATGGTAAATGCGAAATGCCCGTAGGTATGAGTGTGATTGGTGGAACAAAAGTGAGTCGTATTGGTTCACCATATTGTTATAATTGTGATCGTGTTGGTTCTGAAGGTAGTACATTCCAAGAAAGGGGAAGATGTTGTTCGGAACAATTAAAAGACAAAACTTTAGAATCACCCGATTTTATGTATGAAGGAGACAAACAATTCCGGTTTAAACATCGCTCTTACCTTGAAGACAATAATTTAAAACCTTAATTATTTGTTTTAGTAAATTAAAAATTTAATGTATATTATATTATAATATATTATAATATAATAGAATAAAGAGTATAAATATTATATCATTATTATGTGGATTATAAAAAATATTATTAAAAAAGTTAATATATATTTAGATACATATAAAGTAAAAAAATGTTCTTGGTATGAGATTATGATAAATGAAAATATACCACAAGATATAAAAAATTATATTAATGGTTCTCGTTATGTTTATGTAGAAGAAATAATAAATAAAATAATGAATAATGAAAATAAATTGTTAATACATTTAACTGGTAATAATAAAATAACTAGTGATAAAGATATTCAAATAATGTTTAATATTAATAATTATGAAAATAATATATTTAAATTAATAATAAATAATTGTATTCGTATTTTAAAAGAAGGTAATAAAATATGGAAAACAAATAAAATAGATTATCTATTAGATATAAATTTATATCCACCCACAATAATTAATTTTATTACTGGTAAAATAAAAAATAAAAAATATATATTACAATCTACACATAAAATTAATGATAAATATATTTGTATTATAATACCTCAATTATATGATAAACTAACTATAGAAAGATTTTATATTAATGAATTAACTAATTTGAAAAAAAAAAGAAGAAAAATATAGATAAATACTATAATAATTATAAATCAAAAATAGTTATAAATTATGATAAAATTATAAATAGTTATACAAATAAAATTAAAATTTCAGATATAGAATTTAATGATTATTTAAATAAATTAATTGAATTTAATAATATAGGGTCAGAAATGTATTTAACATTATCTAGTATTATTATAGTTGTATGGAATATACAGATGAAAAATAAAGTCCCTACACAATTATTAAAAGTTCTAGCACCTATTGCATATTTAGAAAATAAAGAATTATATAAAACAACGAAAAAACAAAAATATAAAGAAAGGTATGAATATTGTAAAAAATATATGTATTGAGATACTTAACTAATTACTTAACAAATAATATATATAAATATGCGGATAAACCGAATAAAATCCCTCCCCATATTGTATCAATGATAAATAAATCAATTGTCCATTTATCAAATAAGGCCAAATTAGTAGCGTCAAAAATACCATATATTAAAGCACCTAATATAACTGCATCTTTAATCATGTCATTATTCGTTTTATAATTATCTTTTTTTCTAATAATAAAATAATAAAGTGCGAGTGTTAAAAATAAATAAGCAATAACTGCTGGTATTTTTTTAACAACAACTTCTTTATTTTGTATTATTTTTATTTGTTTTGTAAATTTACTAAATAGACTATTTAAAAATATTAAATCTATACAGAAAATAATAATTCCGACAATTAAAAATGATTTTATTTTATCCATTTTTTAAGTTATTATTATAGTATTATTATAGTATTATTATATTTTTATTATAATTTATAATATACTTTATTATTTATTTTTTTGAAACAAAAATTGAAATTTATGTAATAAATATTATAAATAAAAACACATTATTATTCTGTGAAAACAAAGATATTATGCCGTGTAGAAAATATGGTTTTAAACCTGGTTTTAAACCAGGTTTTAAAACAGTATTAAGAAACATCATATATAAAGCACAAAATCAATATGGCAATACAAATTGTAGAACTTTTATGACGATTCTTCAAAGATTAACAGAAGAAATTAGAAAAGGACATGTATATATAAATAAGGGAGATATATTATTTTTAATTGAAGAAATAGAAAAGTATACTATAATTGATTTGTACTTATTTAATAAGATTATAGATTTATCTTTAAAATTCCCATTATATTATAAAAATGATATTAAATTATATTACGAAATAATTGAAAGAGAAAGAATAGTAAATAGTCAAATTAAAATTATATATAGAGGTTTTATTGATATTCACGGTATGAGAAATGATGATTTATATCATTTTTTGAAAACAAATATTCATATTATTAAAAAAATTAAAAAGTATAAAATTATCTGTGGTAGAGGTATTCATTCTCTATCGCGTCCTGTTTTAAAAGATTCTATTATTAATTTTTGTAGATGTCGTAAATTAAAATATAAAACTGATTCTAAAGGGGGGTGTATTATTATTAATCCATAACATACATTGCTTTAATTAAAAATCAAAAATATTAAATTAAAATTAACTAGATTATATTTATAACATATTTTATATTAAATAAAAATTATTTTTTTTGTTTATTTTTTTGTTTAATATAAAATATAATTATGATTTTTAACTATAAAGAGTATTTAAAGAGTATTTAATAAATAGTTAATAAATATAAATATAAATAGTAATATATTTAACCAAATTTCATTATTATAATGACCGATTATTATAAATTATTAGGTGTTTCTAATACAGCAACAGATTCTGAAATTAAAAAGGCGTATCGTAAATTAGCTCTTAAACATCACCCTGACCGTAATCCAGATAAGAAAGAAGAAGCAGAAACTAAATTCAAAGAAATAGGAAAAGCATATCAAGTATTAAGTGATACATCTAAAAGAAAACAATATGATACATTTGGTGAAGATGGTTTAGAAAGAATGGGCGGAATGGGAGAAGGGTTTTCACCATTCGATTTATTTAATAATATGGGTGGATTTGGAGGAATGGGCGGAATGGGTGGAATGGGTGGTCTAGGTAATTTATTTGCTAATATGTCTGGTCAAAACAATTCACAACAAAGACAAAAAGCACCACCCAAACAAAAAATACTTAATGTTGAATTACATAATCTTTATACTGGAAAAAACATTTCTTTCATTTTACAAAAGAAAGAAAAATGTAGTAGTTGTAAAGGTATTGGTGCTATGAATGAAAGTGATTATATAAAATGTAATACTTGTAATGGAAATGGAAGAATTAAAGAAATAAAACAAATGGGTCCAATGATACAACAAATTATTAAAGAATGTTATAAATGTAAAGGAAAAGGAAAAACTATTTCAGAAGCCAATAAATGTAGAGAATGTAAGGGAAATAAATTTGTTATTAAACCAAAATCTATAGAATTATATGTACCGCCGGGAACTAGTAATGGAGAGAAAATAGTCCTTAAAGGATATGGTGATTGGATCCCAGAATGTATAGACGGAGGTGATTTACACGTTGTTATAAATGAAATTAAGTCCAACAGTGGTATATTGCGAGAAGGAGAAAATTTGATTTATCATAAAAAGTTAACTCTAGTAGAAGCACTTTGTGGAACAACATTTATATATAAACAACTAGATGCGCGATATATTAAAATAAAAACGAAAGATATTATAGTTCCTAATCAAGTAATGAAAGTAAAAGGAGAAGGTATGAAGAAAAAAGAAGAAGGTGATAATTACGGGGATTTAATTATTAAATTTAATGTTGTATTTCCGGAAAAATTATCTAACGAACGCAAGAAATATCTAGTGAAAATCCTTCCAAAAGTTGAACGCCAAATATGGGATATAGAACCCCGAGAATGTCCTAATGCCGAAGAGAAAAAACTAGAATATATGACAATTGATGATGATGATTCTAAAACCAATTTTAAAAATCAAAATAGTCAATATTATAGAAATTTAGATGAAGATATTGCTGAAGATATGAATGAACATATGTATAATACGCGTCATTCAGATGAACCTCCTGATGATAATCAAGGAGGAAATCCGATGGAATGTGCAACTCAATAATGTAATGATTGTTGCTTAAATGAATAAATAAATAATTAATAAAATATAAAATTGATTTAAATTTTTTTTAGTATAGTATTATTAATTAAGTAATACAAACCAAAAACAAAACCATAGTAATAATATATTTTATTAATAAACTATAAAATGAGTGCTTCTGTTCAAAAAACAATTTCTAAAATTAATCCAAATAGTAATGTAAATGACGCGTCTTTATCAGAAAATAATAAACAAATGTATGATTTGGTTTGTTTTATTTCAAGTATGGTAATTAAACATCTAAAAGAAAACAATAGTACTAAACAAGAAATAAATTCTAAAATATTTAATGATACTATTAAAAGATATAAATTAATTAGTAAAAAAAGAAATAGACGTGTTGTTGATAAAGACTGTATGTGTATGGGACGTAAATTAGATTCACTTCAATGTACAAGGAGACGGCTTCCTGGACAAGAATATTGTTTAAGTCATGTAAAAAATCGCCCAAATGGTCGCGTAGACCAAGAAATGGTAGAAAAAAAACCAAAAGGGAAAAGGGGTAGAAAACGTAAGAATAATTATGACCCAAAGCAAAGTGATGATAATTATATTACAATGTGGGAAGTATTAATTGATAATGATAAATATTTTTGTGATAAAAATAATAATATTTATAGTTTTAATGAAACAAAACCCATATTTTTAGGAAGATTAACTCTTGATTGTACAATTGACACATCTCAAAAACCTAAAATTGATTTTTCAAAACTAACTAAAGAAAAACAAGAAAAATCACAATCAATTTCACCACACCCAACACCAGAAACCCCAACACCTATTGAAATACATTAAAAATACATTAAAATGGAAAAAGAATCAGAAAAAGATACATATAGTATTCAATTAACAAAAACTGAAAATATAGATAATATAAAAAAGTTATTTAATTTAAATCAAAATAGTTTTAATCAATACAATTCTGAGTTTAAAGTTGTTAGTATTAAAACTATAAAAGAAAGTTGTAAGTTTTTAATTAGTTTATTAGATAAAGATAGTTCTACTTATAAAAAAGAAAAAAAAAAAATAGAAGATATAGAGGATATATTAATTAAATAATATTATATTAAAAAAATATAGAAAAATGTATTAATATTTAAAAACTATCCATTATTAATTTTTGTTATTCCCTATGTGGCCTGTCGGTGGCGTATTATCTGGTTTGTGCTTCCCATTTGGGCCTAATGGCCCCCACTTCTCCGTCCCACCTGGGCCTAAAAGACTAGCCATTTGAATTTTTACTTTACCTACGTGTACAGAATTAAAAATATTCAGAACTATAAGCACAAGCAACAATAATACTGTTACTAAATCTGTTATTCTCATATTATTATTTGAAGACATTATTATTTATTTATTTATTTATTTATTTATTTATAATATTACTAAAGAAAATAATTTTCAAAATTAAATTAAATTAAATTAAATTAAATTAAATTAAATTAAATTAAATTAAATTAAATTAAATTAAATTAAATTTATTGAAATTTTTTAATTATATTAAATTTATTGAAATTTTTTAATTAAATTAAATTTATTGAAATTTTTTAATTATATTAAATTTATTGAAATTTTTTAATTATATTATATAGAAGACTATTATAATATAAAATAATAATGAATTTATTATTAATTTTAGAAAAGATTAAATATATTACTAAATATGATAAAACTAAACTTATTACTTATTTAGGTATATCCATTTTTATTTTTTTCTTTTTGGAAAAAGTAGAATTCCGAAAAATAGCGTTAATAATAATCGTATTTATAGGCGTATTTTATTATCATAATAGTGATGAAATAAAAGAAGAATTAACATCCACAAATCCATCAACTAATCCATCCACTAATCATATTAATATAAACGATAAAACAGTTAACAAAAACATTCAAAAAACAAAACTAACAAATCCAGAATTAGCACAAAAAGTGGATTTAGATAAACTAAACAATCAATTAAAAGACATTAAACAATTTATTAAAGTAAATGTCCGTGAAATAATTCAAAACGTAGGTAATTCTCCATTTAAAAACAAAAATATCGGTATATATAACAACCTTGTTAAATTAATGAACGATTATTTACATCAAATCAAATTTGTTTTAGAGGGACGGGATTTTAAGCATAAAAACTTGGAAAAAGTTCGTGATATTAAAAAAGAAATCAATGTAGTAATACACTCAATTCATTTTAAAGTAAATGCGAATCGTGATAAAGATATAACACAACATGCTAATAAAATAAACGAAACATTTAAAGAAATAGATGACTATTTAGTATCTCATGTTAATAAACGCTTTTATGAAGAACCAACATATTTAAGTGGTGCAGTGAATTGTGAAGAAGATGCTCCTCGTTCGTTTGATATTAGTATTGATACTGATTGTCATCTAGTAGATTTTTGAGTTGTAATTATTTAATAAAAATAAAATTGAATTATTAATTTAACATATTGTATCAATAATTAAGAGTAGTATTAGTTATGGAAAGTTTAATATCTAAATTTCAGAAACATTGTATAAAAAAACCCAATGAATGGGAACATATTTTTAAGTTTCTTAATATTGATACAAATAAAAATATACAATATATAACTTCAAAAGATATTAAAAACTGTAAAAAAACATTTAATGGAAAATCTCAATTTGAACCAAGATTATTATGTAAAATGGATAGTTATGAATCAAGACCAGATATATTTAAAAAACATAACATATTTTTATTATCTATTAAGAATGGGAAATATATTCTTTTAAAAGAAAATATTTACATTAAGTTAAATAAATATTATAATGTTCCTTATAAGATTGAAAAAATTTGCAAGAGTTTATTATTAGATATAGGTAATAGTGAAACAAGCATGTTAGATAATATGTTATATAATAATATTTTAAGTCAAATAATAGGAGAAACCGTTTTACGTGGTCCTTTGATGGGAGGAAGACATCGTTGTTCATTTAAGACTCATTTACAAAATTCTATTATAGAAATAGAAGGGTCTCAATATGAAACAGATGGATGTTATGAAACAGAAAATTATGTTTGTATTGTAGAAGCGAAATCAAAACAATATTATGATTTTAATATAAGACAACTTTATTATCCATTTAGAGAAGTACATAAAAAAATAGGAGATACGAAAAAAATTATAGCATTATTTATTTATAAAGATAAAAGAGATGTTATTCATGTTCATAAATTTAAATGGAATGATTATGAAAAAATGTTAGATATAGAAGAAATTGGTTATTATTCTTATGTATTTTAATTTGTAATAATGACTTCCATTGTTTTGGATTCGGGTTTCTTTGAATTAATAGCCCTTTTACATTCTATTTTACTCACTGTAATTGATTCATCAGTAAAACTATCAGTGACTAATTTTACTTTAGAATTACTCATCATAAATTTTATTTTTTTTGTATGTAACGATTTTGTTAATTTAAACAATTCATTATGATTTTTTAATGTAAATCCATCTTTATTATAATCAACAAAAGATGTGCTATTTTCGGGAGCATATGGTGGGTCTAAATATACAAAGTCCTTTTCTTTTGGTTTTTCTAATGATTTAGAAAAATCACAACATTCAAATTTAACATCTTTAATCAATGTACTAATTTCGTCTAAATGTTCTTTTGTAATCATTTTCGGTGTTGTTTTATAATGACCAAATGGAACATTAAAACCATTAGGACCTTCTCTATATAAACCCCTAAAACACGTTTTGTTGATAACAATAAATAATGCGGAACATTCTATGCTAGATTTATCTATAATTTTATTAAATTGTATTCGTAACCAATAATAATAACTTTCTTTAGATTTTATGGCTTCTTCTTGTGTGGATGGTTTTCTTTCTTTTTTATCTTCTACACAATCATTTTCACATTTATCATATATATCACGATATTCCTTTATTTTTTTATATAATTCGTCTTTTTTAGATTGTATGTTTTTATAAACTCCTATAAGTACTTTATTAATATCATATGCATAAATAGTCCCATTAACTTTAACTTTATCTTTATTAATTTTAATGTATGATAGAAGTGCTAATAAAACGCTACCACCACCAATAAATATTTCGTGATAATTATTTATTTCAGAGGGGAATTTTTCCATAATAGTATTAATAATCTGTGTTTTACCACCAGCCCATTTTAAAAATGGTTTTGTTATTTTTATTTGATTTTTAACTTCTTCAGTTTCTTCTGTTTCATTTGTAATATTTAAATTTTCTAAGTCACTTACAATATTATCCATATTAATTTATAATAGTTATATATATATATATATATATTAGTATATTAAACTAAATTTAAATCAATTTTATAATTAGTATTTATAACTAATATTATATTTAAATAATTAATTATTTAAATACTTTTTGATTAGATATATTTATATAAAAAAATATAATTTATATTAAAATTTATATTAAATATAATACTTAAATATGCTTGATTTAGAATCTCAAATCGTTGATTATTTTAAAAGTGACAAATTTAAAAATACGACACCTTATTTAAGTTGTAGGAATATTAGTAAAAATCTTGACTTACAACCCAAGAAAGTTAAGACGATTCTTTATAAATCTGATAAATTTGAAAGAACAAGACCTATCGATGTTGGTTCTGCTAAACATAAAGATAAATTAAATATTTATAAATTAAAGTAATTATGTATCAGAAAATGTTTCATTATAAACTTTCATTTGAAATCTTATTCCTATTTCGCTAGTTGTGTCATATAAAACAGTTTTCCACCATTTTTTAATTTTATATATTGCCATATATTGTCTATCCATATATTGTCTATTTCTTCCTTTAAAAAATTCCTGTTTTTCATTATCAAAATTATTAAATGATATATTTTCCCAATCCCATTCTTTATCTAGATTCTCGTTTATATAATCCATTGTAATATTAGGATGGTAAGATAAATCACTCCATTTCCAGTCACAATCCAGATTATTTTCTATATCTTCTATTGTAATATTGGGGTTCTTTGATATAAATAAATCATCCTCGCTTACAACATTCAATATTTTATCAGGACATCTTTTTGACCATTTTTCTTTAAATCGTTGAACTGCATTAATATATTCTAAATCCCAATCTTTGTCTGGTAATATATGTATCCAATTTATTTTAAAATTTTTGTGTTTAGAAATTTCATCCCAATCCCATTCTGCGAATGGATATTTATAGACCCATTCAATATTAAAATTTTTATGATATGAAATTTTATACCAATCCCAATCTTCTATTGGATATTTATCAACCCAACTTATATCAAAGTCTTTATGTTCAGGTATATATTCAAAAATCCAAAATGAATATAAATTTGTAATTTTCTCTAACCAACTTATATTAAAATAATTACTATTAATACAACTTTCTTGATAAGAAAATAAATATTTCTCTGGAATTATTTTAATCCAATCTAATTTTAAATTATGGGATAACGTAATCCTTTTCCATTTCCAAGGTAAATGTGGATATTGTTCAACCCATTCTATTTGAAAATTGTCTCCTTCACATATTGATTCCCAATGCCATTCTTTTTCTGGATATTTAATAAACCAACTTATATCAAAATTACGATTTTTTGATATTTTATTCCAATCCCAATTTTTATCTGGAAAAGCATCAACCCAACTTATATTAAAATTAATATTATCTCCAATAACAAACCATATTAATTTATCAGCAAACTCTGTTATAACTGTTAATGTTAAATTTGTCGATAAAGATATATTACGCCAATTAAATGGTTTATCTATATGTGTTTTAATAAAATCTATATATTTAGCATCCCAAGTATCTTGTATATATTTTCTATATTTTTTAATTCTTTGTTCTCTAGAAAGTAAATCCATATTTTTATTTATTATTTATTATATTGTAAAAGTTAAATCAATTTTAGTTTTTTATTATTAGATTTTACTTAATTAAAAAAATGAATAAAATAAAATAAAATATATAAATCATTAAAAATAAATAAAAACTAAAATTGATTTAAAATATTATAAAGATTATATTTATAAATTAATTAAAAATCTAATAATAAAAAGTAAGTATATATATATCTAATACATTAATAAATAAAAATGATTATTCCAGTAAAATGTTTTACGTGTGGAAAAACATTAGGTAATAAATATGATTATTATTGTAAAAAAGTAGTAGAACGTAAATTAAAACTTAATATGAAACCTGATCAACCATCTGTAATTGATGTAAATGAAGACGATGTTAAAAAAACACCAGAAGGTGAAGTATTGGATGAATTGGGATTAATACGATATTGTTGTCGCACACATATGTTAACACATATTTCTCTTATTGATGAAATTTAATAGTTAGAAAAAAATAAAAATAAAAAATAAATTAACTTATCACTTAAAAATGTTTTTTATATTATAAATAAGTTAGAGAATTTATCATATATATAGAATTAGGGAACTACGTCGAGAATTACATTATTTTGTTCATTTTTTTTTTAAGTTTAAATTTTCTTTTAATTTTAGCTATATTTTCAGATCGTTTTTTTAGCTATATATTCTTTCATACCTTGTTTTCTGCTTTTACTCCGCTTTTGTCTGCCATAGAAACTTTAATTAAAATTGGTTGAATCTTCTTCTCCCACTACCGCATCTAATCTATGAAGACTATAGGGTGCAGCTTTGATTGATCTTTCCATACCTAATATAGAAACAATAAGAATTACTACTAACAAAACACAAATAACAACATTTAAATCTAATTTACGAGCCATTTTTAATTAAATATATTTATTAATTTATTAAAATATACTTTATAAATAGTAGTCAGAAAAAAATTAAATTAAATTAAATTTAATTTAATTTTTTTCTGGCATTAAAGCAAAACTATAGACATAAATATAGTTTGTTGTCGCAAAATCTTCTTAACTCATATTTCTCTTATTGATGAGATTTAATTTATAAGTAATATTTATTTATAATATTTTTACATTATAATAATGACACTAATTAAAAAAAATATAAATACATTACTTTTATTATTTTGATACTATTATTAATTAAATTAATAATAATTAAAAATAATAATTCAAATGAACAATTTATAAACTTAAGACATTCTCATTTTAAAAAGATATATCCTAAATATAATTTTAAATATGAAAAGGAAGATAATTCATTAATAAGAAATAATGATGAAAAAATTAAAAGAAAAGATTTTAATTCTAAGAAATGTAAGTCTTCAATCATAAATAAAATAAATACTATAAATAAGTTTAAAGAAGCAAAAGATATTGGAATACCATTTCCAAATTCTATAGAATATAATAGAGATATTGATAATAAAAAGACAATTTCTAAAAAATTAAATGAAAATAACATTAACTATCCAATTGTAATAAAACCTACTAATGAAACACAAGGTAAAGGAGTATATGTTAATATTAAATCTATTGATGAATTATTTAATTATATTGACAATAAACTTAGTAAATATAATATTTTACAAATACAACAAATGCTTGAAGGAGAAAATTATAGAGTTTTATTTTTAAATGGTAAAATAATAGATATACTTAATAGAACAGTTCCTTATGTAATTGGAGATGGTAAGTCAACAATTAAAGAACTGATTGATAAAAGAAATAAAAATAGAAAAAAAGGAACAGAAACTAAAATAATTACTGAAAATTATATTAAAGAACAAGGATATAATGATATAAATGTATCTGCCCCTAATAAAGGTAAGCGTATTTATATTACAAAAACTATAAACTATCACAATGGAAGTAATAATGTTCCTTTTCCTATAAATAAAGTTCATAAAGATACATTAAACATGTTTAAATATATGATGAAATATTTAGATTGTAATATAGGAGGTATTGATTATATATCTAAAGATTTAACAAAATCTTTTAAAGATAGCAAAACGGATGGTATAATAGAAATAAATAGCGGACCTCATTATGATATACATATTCGCAAAAATAACAAAATGTTAATAGCAAATAAGATTGTCACCGAATTAGATAATTATTATGATACTATTTTTAAATAAAATTATTCATTATGTTGTATATAATAATCCAGCCATACCATTTGTAATTTGAAGTATATTGTAATTAATAGCATAAACAATTATAGCACCAGCTAAAATACTAGATTCAAATTCAACCTCTAAAGTTGCGTTATCTAAGCGGCTAAAATTACACGTACCAGTTGGTTGAAATTTTTCGGGCATTAAAGCAAAACTATAAACATAAATATAGTTTGTAGTTGGAATACTAGTATGTCTTTGATAAGGTTGCATTAATCTAAAATATTCTCCTTTTCTTTTTTCAAATCTAGAATTACTATTCAAAAATAATTCAACATTACTTATAGGTGCTTCATTATTACCACCATTTGGATTTTTACCATATTTACCCCATATATTATAAGTAGGTTGTTCATCTGCTCTATAAATCCATATTAGTTCTTTAACAGGATGATTATAAAATAAATCAACCCTTTTTGATGATAAACTAGCAGATATAGTTGTATCTTGTATTTCTTGTACTTGTTCTATTAAATAATGTTTATCACACATAGTTGCGAATTTTTTCCTTTCGAATGTATCTAGATAAATATAATCACAATATAAACTTACAGATGTTATTGTTTTTTCTGTTGTACCGCCAGATACATTATTTCCTGAATACCAACATTCTGAAAAAGGTCTTAAAATTACATTTACCTTAATTTCACTATACTGTAATCCTATTAAAGGTAAAGCATTACTAATATCTTTACAAAACCAAAATGGTAAAGGTACAAAAAGAGTTATTGGACCTCGTTGTGATGTATTTGAATAAGAAGAATGTTTTCCTACCATTTTATAATATCCATCTAATTTACTTTGTGGAACGCTTAAGCTAGATATTAAATCTAAATATTCTCCAGTAAATCTAACAATTTGTATTCCACCCATTTGTAATTCAACCTCTTTAATTATGTGATTACCAACACCATTTATCCAACTTGTAGTTGCGGATGTCAGTTGTGGTAATTCTATTTGAAGATGCATACTACTTAATAAATCACCCTTTCTTTCTATAATACAAGAAATCTTTTCATTAAAGTTAAAACTAGAAGTAAATTGATTTTTAATATTTTCAATAGAGAAATTTGTATGTCTTTTAAACACACTTTTAAAAAAAGACATTTGTGGATTACCTATTATATGTCTATCTTGCTTTCCCAAAGCCACTAATTCTAATAATGAACCTGCTCCCATTTTATATTTATTTTTATATTTTTATTTATTTTCTATGTATTAGTTCTTATTAGTATTTTAGATAAATTTTTCTTACTTATTACTTATTTATAATATTAGTATATTTAAATTAAAAATAATTTTAAAACTTAATAAATTATTAATATGTAATTATTTATATTAAATATCATAATTTCAAAATATCACAATATATCATAGTATGATAACAAATGATTTATGGTTAGAAAAGTATCGTCCCACAACTCTTAAAAACTACATTGGGAAGGAAGATGATATTAAAGAAATAACAGAATGGATTGAAAATTTTGAAACTAGAAAAGAAAAGTTTCTAGTATTATACGGTAATCCAGGTGTTGGTAAAACAACTCTTGCACGAATTATTTTTGATAAATATAATTACGAAACAGTGGAAATCAACACTAGTGATTACAGAAGCAAAAAAATGATTAAGGAACGAATCGGTGTTATAAGTGGTAGTAGTATTATAATGGATGCAAAATTGAACAAGCAAAATCCATTTAAAACAAAAAAATATAAAAAAATAGGGGTTTTAATGGACGAAATAGATGGTATAACTATGAATACAGAAAGTAGTGGTATTCAAGAATTGATTGATATTATAGTTGGTATTAAAAAGATAAAGAAAAACAAATTCCCCGTTATATGTACGTGTAATAGTATTAAAAATAAGAAAATTAAATTATTAACAAAAAATGCTCTTACTCTTAGAATAGCAAAACCATCTTCGAAGGAATTAAAACAATTAGCGGAACATATTATTAAAAATGAAAATATACCTATTAAAAAGGAAATCCTTAATCAAATAATAGGACAAATGAAAGAATATAGAAAACTTATTAATGTGTTATATCAAATTCATATTTATTGTAAAAATGAAAATGTTTTAAAAAATAAAAAAAAAATAACATCTCAAATCATACTGAAAAATTTTATGAATAAAAATGAATTTCCTAATAAAAATATAAATAATAATAATAGTAGTAATAATGAAAACCACAATCACATTGATTCAGAGAATGATTATATTACGGATAACAGTATTAATTTACTAGATAATGTTCAGTCAAAAATTAAATATATAATTAATAATGAGGTAAAACAAAATGATGTAAGATTGATAGTTAATAGTGATTCTAATGTTTTCTTTTTAAGTATGTTTTCTAATTATTTAAATTTAATAAAACAATACAATCTAAATAAAGAATTAAAATATAAAATAATACAATCAATTGTTAAAAACAATTCTATATCAGAACTTTATAATAGTAAAATTTTTTTAAATCAAACATGGGAATTAAATAATTATCTATCTGAAATTGGTATAATATCAAACATAAAACTAATTAAATATAATAAACTATTTTACAATAAAACTCAAAAACCTATAACTATCAAATACAAAAATTATATACCAGAACATCACTATGGTTTTAATAAAATGGCTCAAGATGAAGGATTTTTTAATCGCAGGAAAACATTTTTAAATAATAATATTCAAATAAATGATTTACAATCATTATATTATATTGATAAATTGATGTATTTGTCAAAAATAAAAACAAATAAAATAAAATCCACATCTTCACCAAAGAAGAAAAAAATAAAAATACAATTAACTGACAAAGAAATAAAATACAATAAAATTATAGAAACAAATGAAAAAATAAATAAAAAAATAACAGATTATATTTCAACAGTAATATAAATTAAATAAATAATTCTTCTAAACTTATTTCTGGAAGAGCTTCTATCTTAAACTCTTTTTTATCACGAGATGTATTATATTCATCTTCATTTTCATCTTCATCATCTCTTTCATATCCATTAAAAGATGTTGTAGAATAACTATCGTCATCGTCGTCATTATTTAATCTGGAGCAATAAAATTCTTTTGTTTTATTTTTATTAAGAGAAAACCTTAATTTTTTACTTTTATCCTTATTCTTTTCTTTTAAAGATTTTTGGGATTTTAAAGATTTTAATTTTCTCCTCTTAATACGTTGTAATCTTCTTTCTCGTGATAACATTTTTTTTAAATCACTTACATTTAATTTTCCTAAATCAGATTGTTTTTTTTTTGATTGTTTTGTTTTTCTTTACAAAACTAAGGGACTATTATATTTCATTCTACTAGATATTTTTTTACTTAAATAAAGTTTTTTTGCTTTTTCCTTTACAGATTTAATAATATCTTCTCTGGTCATACCTCCAGAAGTTTTTAAAGCTATACCTACATAAACTTCTTTGCGCGACCCTATTTCTTTCATATTTAATTTTACCTTATATGTGTTTTTATATAATATATAATTATTTATATTTTTAAATTTATACACATTTTAATAAATAAGGTTTATAGATTAAATGAATAATAATACTTTAAATAAATTAGATACATATTATTATGAATATAACAATAAATTATATTATATGTTAATATTTTTTATATTAATATTTAGTATTGGTTGTTTTTTATTTACTAATTTATATTGTAAAAATATAATATGTTGTGATAGATGTAATTATGATAGATTATAAAATAACATAAAATAAAATTTTATAATTATTCAATATTTTTTTGAAATTATTTTATTTATTATTTATATATTTACGTATTTTAAAAAGATTTATTTTTTAAAAAGATTTATATGTAAAATGAAAGAAACATTAAATAATAATAGTAATTCAACTGTTAAAAATTTTATTATAAAAACAACTGTTATAACATCATTAATAGTCTGGATATTAGGTAGTCATACTAGTAATTTTTTAAAATCACTTAGTAATTTATTAATAGACCCATTATTTTCCATTGATTTAGACAATAATGGAATACCGGATTTAAAAGAACTAGATAAATATAATGTAAAAATTGGTAATATTAAATTACCCCTTGGACGCATATTAATAGAATTATTAAAATTAATATTTAATATATTGTGTGTATTTTTATTTATATATATTGTTATTAATTTTACAGATTTAGCTAAAAATGTTAAATTAGAATAATTTAAAATAAAATAAATAAATAAAACTATTCATTTTGAACTGTTGTAGTATAAAGATACCGCATATGTTCTGGTACTTGTTCAGATAAGTCAGATTTTATAGTATTATTATCAACTAAATTTTGTAGTTTAAAAGCATTTGTTTTTCTTTTTTTATCTTTAGCAATTCTTAATCTGGAAACATTCGTTTCTACTCTTTGGTCATTTATTTTATCCATTAAATTTTTGGCATCATCAATATTATCAAAATGTTCAAAAATAATACTAGTAACTGTTTTAAAACTAACATTTGATTTTTTAACAGTGTTATGATTTTCTATTTGTCTACCTTTGTAATTTCCTTGTAATTTAACGTGTGATATATCTTTTTGTTGAATAAAAGATAAAATACTATCACCAATATTTTTACGCTTTTCTTTCCTTACTTTTGAAGCTTTATCCAAAGTTTTGATTTCTTCTTCTAACTTCAAATATTCCTTTACCGATTCTTTAAAATATTTAATACACTCTTCTTCTGACATTTCTGGTTCGTCTTCATCATCATCTTCATTGTCTTCTTCATCATCATCGTTTTCATTGTTATTTTCTTCATCATTTTGTTCTTCATCATCATCTTCATCATCATCTTCATCATCATCTTCATTGTCTTCTTCTTCATCATCGTTATCGTTGTTTTCTTCTTCGTCATCATTTTGTTCTTCTTCGTTATCGTTGTTTTCTTCTTCGTCATCATTTTGTTCTTCTTCGTTATCGTTGTTTTCTTCTTCGTTATCATTTGCTTCTTCTTCATTATCATTTTGTTCTTCTTCGTCATCATTTTCTTCTTCTTCGTCATCTACTTCATTCCCTAAATTATCATTGTCTTCATTAGATGTAGATTGGTATTCGTTTTCTTCTTGTACTACTTCTTCATTATCAGACATTTTAAATTATTTTACTTAGCAATAATACTAATAGTATTAAATATATATATTAGCAATAGATAATACATTTTATTATTAAACTTATTTTAAATTAAATTAAAATTGAAGTTTTAATCTAGTTAAAATATATTATATAATTAGAATTAAAAGCAAATAGTGATGAATAACGATAAAAAGGTAGTTAAACCATCATTAACTACACATAAAAATTTAATAGGGCAACTCTTTTATATTCATATACAACAAATATTAGATGAAATAGCAACTCAATTAAAACTAGATGACGACACAAAAGAAAAATTAAAAAATCATATATTTACTAACTCAGATTCTATATTTAATTATAAAACATATAACAAATATCATAAAATATTAAAATAATATATTTTTATATATATATATATAAATAATATATTTATATATATATATATATATAAATTAAAATTAAATGAAGAAGGGATTAATAGGGGGTGGGTTGCGTTCTCGTTGGACTATTGGGAATTCCAATTTAACACCTATAATGTATTTATTATTTTTTATTATTATAATAACAATAACTATTGTATTTTTAATAGTAAAAATAATTTAAAATCAAATCTAAATATTTATATAACTATATTTTATAATTTGAAAATAACTTTTTTTTAAAATGGCTGAAAAATATTTAGAAATGGATGATAAAGATTTTGATAAATTAACAAATACTTTTTTAGAAAGACATACACCAAAAGAAAAGGACTTAATACAAAAACAAAAAGAGGATAAATTTATAAAACAAGTTTTAAAAACAGAAAAAATAGAAGACACTTTAACACAAAAAGAACAGGCACAACTATTAGTATCTAGCCTTAAAAGAGAAATGAAAGAAACTAATTGTAAGAACGAAGAACTAAATGAAGATAAAATGATTGATATAGTTAAACAATGATTATTTATTTTTTACCCTTATTTGTTTTATCCTTACAACAACTAAATAAACCACAAACATCATCTAATACTTCATTTATCTCATATCTTCCTTTAGCAACATCAATAAGTACATCAATAACATTAGGAATTATTTGAGAAACAAGATTTAATTTACGTTGATGACTTTCATCTAATTTAACTAATGTTGGAATTTTTTTTGTAATAAGTTTTTGAATGACTTTTATAACAACCGTTTTTTTTTCATTTCCATTTAAATAATTATAATTATCAACTAAACTCATAACCATACCAGTCATAATTGGTATATTGATAATCACATTTTCTGCTTTATATTTATTAGTTTTAATAATTGTAACACATTTATCAATAAGTGATTCAATAATTTGTCCAATTGATAAATTCATATTATTATTTGCTTTTGAATTCCCCTTTCCTTTTTTACCAATACCTTTTGTGTTTTTAGAACCATTTCCTTTATTATCTTTACTAGCTAAATCAATTTCTTTTTTAGATGTTTTTAATATAGTTTCAATAAGACCTTCTAACATAAATCTAATAAATTCTTTATCATCATCAGAAATATCTAAATTATCATCAATAAATTTAAATATAATATTCATAACAACTTTTTTTTTTTTTAGACCATCACCTGTTTTAAATACTTCAACCATTTCTATTGTTCTAGCAGCATATAACATAATATTTGATACATCTAAATCCATACCACGAAAACTGTCTTTAATATTATGGAAAATACTATCAGTATCATCTAATTTTTCTTTATATTTTACACCAGAGTTATCTTCAAAATTTTCAATTGCGTTTATAATAATATTTGATGCGTTATTTTTACTTTTAATTAAATTTATATCATTATTATCAATAGAAGATTCACTAACTACATTATCTATTTCTTTAACATTTAAAGTTTTCTTTATAGTAGTATTAGTATCTAAATCAGTTATAATTTGAACAGTATCTTTTTCTTTATTGTTATTAGACATTATTTATCTTTTTTTATTTTTTGTTAATAATTATTTTTATTTAATTAATATATAATAAAAATATAAATTAAACTTAATTTATATTGTTTAAGTATTTTTTTAATTATATAATTATTATTTAAATATTATTTAATTCATTTAAAATAATATAGTAAATTTAAATATTTTAATTAAATAAAAATGTTTAAAAATAAAAAAAAAGATAATACAAAAATAAGAACAGGTTCATTTACATTAAAATCAATTCCAGTTCGTGAAAATGGTGATAATTATTATTATATAGAAAACTTTGAACAAGCAACTGATAAGCAATGTAAAGAATATGATAATTTAAATCAATTGATATTTATGAAATATAATGGAATTTATGATAAAATAACTAATAAAATAGGAGATTGTCCTTTTAAATTGGATAAAAAACCAGAGCCTCCAAAATCACCAAATAATTATGAGAGTTTAATTAAATGGAGAGCAATGAATTCTTTAAAAAATGTATCTCAACAAACAATCGCAACACTTTATTTATTAAAACATAATTTCAATATTTCATTGGATTTTAATAAAGAAGGTGTTAAACCTAGTGAAATAATAGATGTTGCTTTAAAAGAAACAAAGAATGATTTAGAATTTATGAAACGAGAGGGGTATGAATATTTAGAATCATTGAAAAAAAAAAGAGAAAAAGAAATTAATAAAATTAATAATAAACCTAAAATAAAAAACTTTAGATCTAAATCAATAAATTTAGGAAGTGTTTCTGAAAGTTCTCATACAGATAATTTATCTAGTTCATCGTCTTCTATAGAAATCGAATTTGGATTTAATAATTCAAATTATCGTACTGTTCCACGTACTCAAACGAATCATAATAATAATTATAATAATATAGTAAAAAAAATATCAAATGTGAATTTACATACAGTTCCTCTTAATAAATACAATAATAAATATACACAACAATTACCACTAAACAATATACATATGAAATGTGAAAGACCAGAACATCATACAATAAATGAAAAATTAGGTCATTTTAATAATTTATACCCAACAATAAATAATCCTAGTTATAATAATCATAATAATAATTTTTCACCAACACCATCCGCACCACCAGATTATAATAGTTAATATTTATTTTTCCATTTTTTAATATTTTTTGTTATAAAATAAATAATATTATAGTATAATATATTATAGTATTTTGATATAATAAAAGATAAAAATCACACATAATGACTTGTTTTAATAAAAAAACAATATATATATCAATAATTATATTATTATTACTATTAATTTATATTAAAAAAAGAAGTAATAAATATGGATATAAAAATATAGAAACATTTATAGATTTAGATGAAAAAAATGAAGCTGACGATGAATATGTTAAAATTATTAAAGAAAATACGGAAAAATTAAAAAAACGATTAAATAATTTACATCAATATTATATTTATAAATTACTTGAAACTGTATTTTTAAAAAAAACAGAAATAAATATTTTATCTCTTTTAGTTAAAAATAAAAAAAAATGTAATAATAATTGTATGTTACAAACAAAACGGTCAATTGTCTTATTACAAAATCAAGTCGGTAATTTAGAAAAAATAATAAATGATTTTGAATTAGAAGATAAAGATGATTTTATTAAAAAACAATTAGATTGTATAACAAAAAATAACGCAAACGCACAAAAAGAATGTATGAAAATAATACAATCAAATTATTATGATGACAAAAAAAGTGATGCTGATATTAAAAAAGAATGTGTAGATAAATATGGTATTGAAGAAGAATTATGTAGCAAACCAGCCTCTGAAATTAGTTTTGTTATGTCTAAAAATAAATGCGTAGAAAGTCATAAAGTAAATGAAACAGAATGTATTGAAATACCCGAAGAAATAGAATTTATGACACAAACCAATATATCAAAATATATAAAAGACTTAGAAGAACAAATTAAAAAACAAGAACCAAAATTAAATAGATTTTTATGTTATAAATGTATTAAGCGTATTAAAGATGTAAAAGATGAGTTAAAGGATGGTGAAAAAGAAGAATGTAAAAAAGTATGTAAGGATATTGTTGAAGATATTCAAAATAAGAAAAAAGAAGACTATGAAAAACAAAAAAAATTATTTTTAGCACAACAACAACAAATGAATGAATATTATGAAAAACAATATAAACAAAACGATGGTATCACCTCTAAAACACTACAAAAAATATTTAATGGAGAAGAAGCTGTTTCTGATAGTGAAAATAGTGATATATATGATATTTATAAAAATATAAATGTAAAGAAACATAAAATATCAGAAGTAAGATTTAATGAAATATTTAGAAAATTAAATACTAAAGTTAATAATAATATTGAATTAAATGATTCGGATTTGAAAGACTTAGAAATTTTATTCAATAATAATCATACTAATAAATATATGGGATTTTTATCTCAGTTATTAAGAGTATTAAAATATAAAAATATATTAGATAAATTAAAAGATACTATAAAAACAAAAGAAAGTAAAGAAGTAGAAGAAGAATATGAATCCGAATCAAATGAAAATAGAGCTATTTTATCTCATTCTGGATATAATAAACAATTATCATCAACAGGTTCTACTGAAAAAGAATTTACAATCCCAAATTTACCAGAATTTTTTGATTTATCAAAAGTTCAAAAATATTTATCAGTAAGTTATATGGATTTACACGGTTCTCCATTACCAATGACAAATGATATATATAATTCCAAGTTTCAATCATTTTCATTTAGTTAAGATGATTTTCTGGATGATTTTCTGGATGATTTTCTGGATGATTTTCTGGATGATTTTCTGGATGATTTTCTGGATGATTTTCTGGATGATTTTCTGGATGATTTTCTGTATGATTTTCTGTTAGAACATATTGTTTTATTATTATTAAATTCTATTTTTAAGGATATAGGTTTATATTTCTTTTTTGTAAGTAATTTTTTTTTAGTTAATGTTTTGGTGCTGTATTTATCTAACATATTATAATTATGAAAACAAGATATAATATTATTTTTATATGTACAACCATAAGGATATATTTTTTCTGTAAATTTAATATTATTTTTTAATTTTGTATATTTTTTATGTAAAATTTGATTATTATATAATTTTGTCTCTTTTGTTCTTATTAAATGTAAAAATTTGTTATGTTGTTTCAATATATTTTTAGTTAAAAAAATACTATGAGAAACAATCACAATTTTAGATATTTTTGTTGGTTTTAAATAATTAAATAAACAATTTACAATATTATTTTCTTCTTCTCTTAATTTAATTAAATTATCAAAATGTTTATTTTCTATATCACTGAATAATTTATTTATTAATTTATCTAATGTCGTGTCTATGTTTTTACATTTGGCAAGATATTTATATAATGTATAATCTTTATATATTTTATTATCATCCTCTTTAATAAATTTATATAAAAAAAGGATACTATATTTTAATTCTTTTTTTAAAGAATTAACTTCTTGTGGAGTATTTCCATGTCCTATATCATATGATAAAGCATGTTCATTAACACCCTTTATAATTTTAATTTTACCTTTAATAAAATGTTCTGGGTAATTAAATATGGATGTTTGAATTGCCCTTTTCATTTGGGAACATAATACTAATTTACAATTTTTCATTTTAGTTGGTAAATATTTTTTCATTTCTATTATTGTTAACATTCCTTCTAACAATATTGAAGGATCTTTCATTTTATAAAATTTTAGGATTTTTTCTAGTTTTGTTTTAATATTATTACAACTCACAGCATGTCTCATCCAAAATATTTCCAAATTCATTTTTAACTTTACAAAAAAAAAATATTACTTATATAATAAATATACATATAATATTATATATTAAATATTAAATAAAAATGAAAACTATAGTAAGTATAACTAGTATATTATCTTTAATAATAGCAGTAGGATTTATGATATTTTTATATCTCAAATATTTAAATAATCAAAAAGCAAAAAATCCCCTTTCGCAGAATGAAAAAGAAAATTTCGAACATCCAGAATGTCCAGATTTTTTTGAAATTGTAACAGATAGTAATGGTGAAAAACAATGTAAAAATATTTATAAAATAGGAAAGTGTCGCAAAACAGCTCCATACACAGTATCATTTAGAAATAATAAATTGTTTAATAATACCAAAGACGGTAATTATTGGAAATGTAGATGGGCTAAAGATTGTGAAGTACCTTGGGATGGTATAGACCAAATGTGTTAATTATTTTACATTAGTTTCTTCAATCTCAACACTCTTAATTAATCCATATTTTTCATAAACTGGTTTTGCTCCCTTATGAATAGGAATATCTTTTATACTAACAAGAGAATTAAAATCAAACGCATCTTTAACATAAGGATTTGTTAAATTCCGCGTTTTCAATTTATAATCTTCTCGTTTTTTAACTTGTTTAGTATCAGTAGAACCAGTATTTTCACTACTTGTTTCATAACTAAGAAAATCATTAATATTTTCTTTTAATCCATTCAAATTTAGTATCATATTTTCGACTACTTGTCTAACATATCTCTCTTCTAAATCATTTCTTGCGACTAGTAACATTCTAGTAGAATATGTATCTAAATTAATAGATGTATTAATATTTCTATAAGATGTATTAAGATTTTCAGTTTTATCAAAAATAATATGAAACATATTTTTAATTAATTTACCGCGATTTCTATAATTTGTTATTTGTTTAGCCTTTTCAATATCAAGATTTTTCATAACACTTTTTTCATTTTTAATATCTATCGCATTATAATTATACATATTAATATCATTAAGAAGTCTCATTCTGGTGATACGTTTTTGTGGTAAAAACAAAGAAATATTAATATTACTATTAATAAAATCATATGCATCATTTATAGTTAGCGTTTTAGTTATTTTAGGTATTTCAATAATATTCTTAAGTTCTTTTGGACTAAATATATTACTAATATTCATTGTATTATTAAAAATTCTTTTAATAGTTAATATAGATTTTTTATAGTTTTCATTTGTTTCATCTAATTCTATAAGTTGTATTTTTTCAATATTCTCGATAGTATTATCAGTAGGTATAAAGTCATCTGTTAAATTTAATATTTTTTTTAATTCTTTACGTGTCCCTTTTAAATAATAAATAAATGTGGTTTTTGAATATATATCTTTTAAAGTTTTAAGTTTACTATCTTGATTTTTTTTTATAATAAACGGGGGTTCATTATATTGAGTAACTGTTTCATTATCTGTGATAAATCTTATTTTTTCTGCTGTTATTTTAGGTGATATAAACCGACATTTCATAGCCTTTGTAATTTCAAAAATCATTTTATTTTTTTTATTAGATGTTAAGTAGATAATATCAACTTCTTTTGCGTATAGCGCATTACCCAATTCATTATAATTATTGTATGTAACAACTTCCACATCTTCATTATCATTAAAATTTATATCTGTCAAATAAAATAATTTTAACATATGATAATAATCAGAATTGTATTTATTAAGTACTCCTATTTTAACATTTCTTTCACTGTCTTTTTCAGTAATTTTAACATTTTTGATATCTTCATAACTTAATATACCACTGTTTTTACCAGTCATAAATAAAAAGGATTGATGAAAACAAACTCCTAATACAGAAAAATTAATAGGTGGTAATTTATTACTAATGAGTTTATCTTTGAAATTGCTCCTAATATGATTATGATTATTAATGTAATTAATTAATATTTCTTCATCAACAAACGCCATATCTATTCTATAATCTTCGTTTGTATTATCTATTAATTGAAATATATTATCCATAGAACCTTTTGTATTAATTCCTTTAATGGGGAAAATATGTCTCTTAAAATAAATAGACATCTCATCTAAGTAATTCCCTTCGTTTACTAGACCCAAATTATAAATTGGTAGTTGGTCTTCAATCATAATTTTAATAGCTTCTTCTTTTGGTAAAACAATATTATCAAATCCCTCCTTTAATGACAGCTTTCCTTTTATAATATCATCAAGCTTTTCTACTAAATCATATTTATTTATGAAAAATATCAATGCGATTACCATACAAACTTTAATGAATAATGATAACATTATTCTTTTTTCTTTTAGATATTATTTTTTGTTTTTATTTTTAAGTTTATAGTTATCCTATATTTTTATAAGAATATAATAAAAAATATTAAACAAACTTTTTATTCTAGTAATAAATATATCTTAATAATAAATTGTATTAATAAAATATGTTATTTTTTTAATAAATAAAATATTTATATATCTTATAATTTATTGTAAAAATATAATAAAAATATAAAATGATGAATAAAATATTTGAAAATCCACTAACAGTTTCTCTTATAATATATGTATTAATAACTCTAATTATATATATACGAAACCCCCAATTATTCAATAAAGATAAAAATGATGATGAATATGCCTCTTCATTCCTAGCTAGAAATTCATGTACTATATTTATTATTATACCAGTTATAATTTATGGGTTTGTATGTGGATTAACTAGCTATAATAATAGAAAACAATATTGTAAAATATTAAAATCAAAAGAATTAAATATTAAAGAACTTATCCAAAAATGTAAAAACTAAAATATAATATATATATATATATATATATATATAATGAAGTAAAAAATATAATGAAATCAGATAATGAAAATGCTTTATTTGTTACTCATCAAGGAGTATTAAGAACATTATGTTATAATTTAACAAAAGATAAGAAAACAGGAGAAAATAGATTTAAAAATTGCTCTCTATTAAAAATAGATTCTGAAAATGGTACTATTACATTAGAATATGATAATAAATCAAATGGACTTAATGAAGGTAAAGAAAGTCGCCCAGAATGGCAAATTCAAATTTTTAATTTACATATGATAAATTATAATGAAATAAAACAACTGGTTATTGATATTTTTAATATTAATAATACTGGTTATAAATATATTTATTTAGTAAGACACGCCCAAGGTACTCATAATCTTACAACATTATTTAATAAATTTAAAAAACCATTTTCTATAGATCCAAAATTAACAGATGAGGGAAGAGAACAAGCATCTAAATTAGGTAAATTTATAGAAGAAACAACTTCATTAAATGAATTAAAAGAAAGTATTATAAATAGTAAAGTAGATTATTTTGTTTCTATATTAGGGAGAACGTGGGAAACATTATCATATATATTAAAAGCTATATTTAAAGAAACCCCTATGAGTATAGAACCTGTTATATCATTAGGTCTTTCTGAATTTTCTTATAATGAAAATAAAAAACCATTAAAATGTGATAGTAAGAAAGCACATATGTCTTTAATTGGTAGAGAAAATAAAAGTAAATGTATGCGTTATATTACTGGTAAAGAACCGACAGGACAATGTCTGGAACGAACTTATGAAACAATAACTATTAAACCAAATTATAAATTATATAATTGTTCAGAAGCATCAGATATAATTGACCCAAATAGTGTGTCATTTACAATTGGTGCTGTTATGGCTTCTATAAAGCTTGGATCTTTATATAAACAATTACAATATAAAACAATTAAATCACAAGAAACTAAAATATATGAAAGTATACAAAATGCTGGATATTATAAAAAACGAAAAACAACTAAACGAAAAACAACTAAACGAAAAACAACTAAACGAAAAACAACTAAACGAAAAACAACAAAACGAAAAACAACTAAACGAAAAACAACTAAACGAACAACAACTAAACGAAAAACATAAAATGTAAAAATAAAATATTATATATATATATATAATGAAGAATAATAATAATAATAAAATTGCTTTATTTGTCACTCATCAAGGTATTTTAAGATTATTATGTGCTCAATTAATGAATGATTTAGAATATGGCAATAATAAATTTTTTAATTGTGCGTTAATAAAAATAAATACACAAACTGGAAAAATATCTTTAGTATATAATGAAAATAACAAAAAAAAATCACATTGGAAAATAAATACTGAAAATCCAAAATTACATTTTGATACAGTAATGTCACAAACACATACCATTATTAAAACGGAATTAAAGAAAACTGACTATAATATAATATATTTCGCAAGACATGCAGAAGGAACACATAATAATGTTAATTTTATTAAAATGTCTAGAACTATAAATCCTAAATTAACAACTAATGGAAGAAATCAAGCATATAATTTAGGAACATTTATAAAAAATAATGAACAAGAATTATATAATAATATAATTAATAATAAAGTTAATTATTTTGTATCTATCTTAGGAAGAACGTGGGAGACACTAGGAAATATTTTAATGGGAATGAATTATAATAAAGTGGTAAAACCTATTATAACACCCGGACTTTCAGAAATTGTATATGATGTTGTTGTAAAGTGGACAAAATTAAATAAAGTCTTACTTAAATGTGATACTGAAAAAGCTATTATATATGGTAAAGAAAATACATCACCTTGTATGAAAATATTGAAGCAAAATAAAACTGAAATTTGTAAAATACCAAAAACCATGTTTTGTTGTGAAATAGAATATAAAAATAATAAAAATAAAATAAAAATCAAACCAAACTATAAATTTTATAATGAAATAAGTTGTGAGGAAACAAGTAAGGATTCTATTTTAGTTGCAAACAGTGTCTTAAAAACAATTAGAAATTATTTATTGGAAAGTAAAAAAAAAAGAAAATTAACGAAAAAACAAACATCTAAACGAAAAACATCAAAACGAAAAACATCAAAACGAAAAACAACTTAATTATTATTTAAAGCTATTGATTTTAATATTTTTAATTGCTTCTTTGTTATTTTTTTAGAAGAACCTTTTTTCCTCTTTTTTAACTTAGCTTCTTTTTTATCTTTACTTTTGCCTTTATCTTTACTTTTGCCTTTATCTTTACTTTTGCCTTTATCTTTACCTTTATCTTTACTTTTACCCTTTTTAACAGATTTAGTTTTCTTTTTCCCTTTTTTTGATGATGATTTAATTGATTTTTTACTGAATAATCTAGAATTAGCGTTATTATTATTAATCATAACAATTGGTTTAATTTTTTTAACATTAACATTAATATTACTATTACTATTATTATCATTATTTGTATATTTATTCATTGAATGATTATATAAAGTAGATAATTTTTTTGATTTTTTAATATGCTTTTGTCTTAATGGTTTCTTTTGTGAATTAGAATGATGCTTTCCATGCTTAACATTCATTCTACTGAAACTATGTTGATACTTTCCATCTTTTGAACGACATTTGTATTCAATCTTAAAATTATCTTTTACATTTAATTTATCGTCTACTTTCCTAATATCATTCAAACGCACTTTTTTCTTTAAAGTACGTACTTTATTTGTTTTTAAATTTGTAGTTTTAAACTCACATTCCACTATTGGATTATGATTGCTATGATTGTTATGATTGTTATGATTGTTATGATTGCTATGTCTAGAATGACTTAATTTATGAGGGGGATTAGTAAGATTAAACTTATCTAAAAAAATTGTTCTGTATTTAGAAGATGATTTACCTTGTCGTTTACCTCTTTGTTGTCTAGCAATTGTATTTAAATTTACTTTTTTACAACTACCAGAATTAGGACGCATTAAACTACCGAACATTTTTATATTTAAAATAATAAGTTATATATTTATATATAAATTAGATATATTTTAATCTAGAATTAAAAAATATAAAAAATTTAAAAAAATTATAATTATAAATCAAATAATGTATTATTCAGAATAACTATCAACTATACAATCTTGAATACTAGTTTGAGGACCATATTCGTCATCTGATTTAGAGGTGCAGTCGCGATCCATTTCCATTTTAGCATAAATATCTCTAATACTAAACAGATTTTTTTTATATTTATCTAGTGATTGTAGTTTTTCATTATTTTTAGAAGTTTCAACTATATCGTGGAAACTACTTCCTCCTCCATATTTGAAAAAGAATTTATTCCGTGTTTTATCTATACTTAATGTAATAACGTGTCCCATACCTATATATTTAGTAGCTATATCGAAATAATATAATGTTTTATCTAATCTAGTAATATCTTCAGCATCTATAAACCTAAAATAACCATATAAAAAATCACTCCCTTCTTTCTTATATGATTTCACCATATCATTATAGCAAAGCAAAACACCTAAATCATTCATATCATCTAGATTATATTTTAATTCAATAATATAGGATAAGATTTCTGTTGGTAATTTAGGTAATCTATTTCTAGTTTGTACCAACTTAAGTTGTTCAATGAAAATCTTACTGTCTTTAAATGTGTGTTTTAGTTCTGAATATAAAATAGGGACATCTTTATTATATGAAACAACGTTGTGTATCATCTTATCTATTTCGTTTAAGTTATAATAGGGTTTTAATTCTCGTTTATCATCTCTAGGCATTTTAAATGTGATACTTAAATGGAATGAATTTACAATCAAATTCTTGAAATGAAAAATGTAAAACTTAATTAATATAATGTAAAACTTTATTTAAATAAAAAAAGAAATTATGTTTTAAATTTTATTTTCTATTTTTCCTTTTTGTTTTTTTCCTTTTTTTTGTTGTTGATTTAGATTTCTTTCTTTTTGTTTTTTTACTAGATGCTTTTCTCTTTTTTGTTTTCTTTGATTGTTTCCTAAGATGCTTCCTAGATTTCCCCTTACGAGCACCACCTGCGTTTGCTGCTGCTGTTGCTGCTGGTTCTGGTGGTGCTGATGCTCTCTTTCTTGCTTGTTCTAATCCTGATTCACTTCCTAATTCTTTTTTTTGAGCAACAATATGTGTCTGTAAGTTTTTTAATGCAGCATCATACTCTGCTTTTCCTGCTTTTATATCTGAGAGTAAACTTTCAATATTTTGTTTTAAATCAACAGCGTTTATGTTAACATCATTATATAATTCAGTCATTTTTGTTGTATTTCCTTCTATTTGTTTAGTAGACGCTATTAATGCCTGTTTTAAAGCTTCATAATCTTCTTTTTGTTGGGCAACTGCAGCATTTGAAGCTTTAATTTGTGTTATAGTTTGTTTACTTTGAATTTGTTGTTGTTTTAGTGTTTCGTCTGATTCTTCTTTTTGATCTGTTTGTAAGGCTTTTAGTGTGTTTTGTACTTCTATTTCCGCTTTTAATATTTCAGTATTATGATTAATTTTATGGATTTGTTCTTGTTTTAATAATTCTCCTTCTAATATTAAATCTTCTTGTGTTTGTTTATTTGTTGATATTTGTGCTAAAGTTGTTTTATATTCTTTTTCAATTTCTTTTAATTTTATTTTTAACTCATCTGTAAGTTTAGTTTGTAATTTGTCAGTTAGTTCATTTTTTTTTTCTAGTCTTTTAGCTTCTAAAATGGCGTCTTCATTTTGTTGAGAAATTTCTTGTGCATCTCTAGTTGTTTTTGATTGTTCTTTTAAAATAGTTAATTTTCGTTCATATATTATTTTACTTTCTTTATTTCTTTCTTCTTCATCTTTTCTTTTTTGTTCAATTTGTTGTTTTAATTTATTTAAAGTGGTTCTATTTATAATTTGTCTGGCTACATTTTCTGCGTTTTGTGCTGCCATTTGTGTTTTTTGATCAAGGATAGAAGTATTTGCATTTATTTGTTCTGTTAAATAATTTACGTGTTCTGCCATACTAAGACTATGAGATAAATCATAACCTAACATATAAATACCATCATTTTTAATATATACCACTATTATATTTTTATTTCTTTCTACTCCTATTTTTGGATTAAATACTACCTTACTTGTAACAACACTACTATTTTCTTCATTAAAATCAGCATCGTGTTCAGTTAATTTAAACCTATGTTCTGTGTCTGGTTTTATTGTTGGATTTAATATTTGTAATAATGATTTATTAGAGACAGACACACTCCTAAAATTATTATTATCATCTAAAGGTAATAATAATAATTTTTTTTCATCTGTTGTACTTTCATAAAGTGTACTAAAAAAACTTACAAATTTATCTATTTTTTGATTTCCTCCAACTTGTAGTTGTTTTATAATTTCATCGCTCATATCTATTTTTAAACATTTCTGTACTTGACTTAAAAAATGAGAATGCGGCTGTATTCCTAAAATATCTATGGCAATCGGCATAAATTCTTGTATACTTAATTTAATACTACTATCATTAAAGAATTCTGTAAAATTTAATTCTTCTTCTGTGCCTTTTTTATAATTAAAACTTAATTCTGGTAAGTTTTCTTGAATTATACGTTTATCTATACTTGGTTGTGTTGCTATTGTAATTTTTGTTAATAATTGTTTTTGTTCTTTTGTAGTTTTAAGGTTAGCTTGTAGTTTTTCGATTTTAGCCTCTAAATCTGTAATTTCTTTATCATTTTGTTCTTTTTGGAAAGTAACAGTTGGTTCATCTACGTTACTCACGCTTAATAACGCCGCTGTATTAGCTTTTGTAGCATTTATTTCTACCACTAACTTATTAAGTTCTTCAGTATATTCATTTTCAGTTGAATATACAAACTCATATAATGTAATACATAAATTGGATAACTTATCAAAATAAGTAAAATTTGTACCATCTTTAATATTAACATTTAATTTATTTTTACAGTTATCATCAAGAATTATTCTTTCTAATTTTTCATAAGCTGTACCTACGTCATTATCTCCATCAGGATCTATTATTGTAGTAATATACGCAATTATATCATTATATAATACTTCAGGGTCTGTACTTGTTTCGCAATTTATTCTTCTTGAACCTAGTCCTCTTGAAAGTAATCCTTCTCCCTCTTTTAATTGTACTACTTCTACACCTTCTTCTACAACTGCTTCTGGCATTCTTCTTATTAAACAATTTATTTATTAATTTGTCTTATTATTTAATATTTAATTATTTATAATATTACTGAAGAAAAAAATATAAAAAAAATTAACTAATTAATGAATTATTTTTTATTCAAAGGTAGTTATGTTTATTATCCCAAAAGTCGCCATTTGCTTCTTTGTCCATATAATTGTAGCCACATCTTTGTAAGTAATCAACATCTCTAATAACTAAACGAGAAGGAGACCCGCCACGAACCCAACCATCTTCGGCGACTTCTTCGACTAAATGTTCGGGGTTTTGAATGTTTTTATCTAAATGTGGAACCAAAGGAACCATAACACGGTCTAACGTAGATGCGCCAGATAAAACATTACAAGGTCTAGTAGTAACTGTATCTTCACCAGGAAGTAATCTGCTTTCAATATTCATATCACCCATTCCACGACCCTTGTAAGGAGCACCTCCTGTGGGTCTATGGAATAATTGTACGGGACATTTTGGATTTTCCCTAGTTTCACCAAATCTCATATCAGTATCTTCATCAACAATATCATTTGGTGCTCTAAAACCATTTTTAAAGGTAATCATATGGTTATTTGTAGCTATATCCATAGAGTTTTTAATGGAAGTATCGCAGTCAAAATGATTAGCGACTTGGTAATTACCAGGACCTTTACTTTGACCAGTATGAACGTCTAAATAACAAGTTTCGTCGTGGGTTTTTGTTTTAACATTAACTTTAAAAGGAGTGGCATTGCCAAACGTAGTACAGTTTCGTTGTTCATTAAGAAGAGTGTTATTTTTGTCATAGTTTATTTCATTAGTACTCATATTTACGATTTAATATTTGAAAGTAATAAAATTAATTAAAATTATAAGTATATATATATTAAATATATTAATAGAAATTATTTTAGACAAATAATAATTAATTCGTATAAAAAAAAAAAAATAAATAATATATCATTTTAATTAAATAATGACCACAATTGATTTAGATTTCGAAATAATAAATAAATCACATGAAACTGATTTACTTAATTCTATTCAAGATATTTTAAATGTTAAAAATGTAAAACTTAATAATCCATTAATAAATGATTATATATTTAAAGTGTTTAAAAATAAAATAGAATATAACGAGCTTTATATCCCAAAAGATGAAATACAACAATCACGTCCTAATTCTCCTAAAAGACCAAATACTCCAATACATAATTTACACGACATAAATAATTCAGATTTAGATAATATTAAAACAGAAGAACATTTAAACAAATGTATAAAAAAAATAAATAGTTGTAATACATCACATGATTGTAATTTAAGTTTTAATAACTCAACTAATTCTTGTAATAGTGATAATGATAGTGATAATGATAGTGATATATCAACTTCTAGTATAAATAGTGATAGTAGTATAACTCTATTACTTAATAATAAAAAGAAAAAAGAAGATATTCAGAAATTATTCAATAAACATAATTATAATATATTAACTAAATATAAATTAGAAAAACTAAATAATGTGGTTAAAGAATTTGATGATACTAATAATATTGTATGTGATTTAGATTTAAATTCTTTAACAACCCAACAAAAAAATACTTTTATTAAAATATCACCTCTTATTGAACCAATACATTATATTAAAACATATCTTCCATCAAGCCCACTAAATAATAATAATAATAATAATAATAATCATCATCTAACACCCGATATTAATACTCTTTCTCTTGTAAAAAAAATTAATTCAAAATATAATTCATGTTATGTTGAGGCATTTATGGGATTTTTACTAAATAAATTAATAGAAACAAATACTTGTATTGGATATCCACATTTTTATGGATGTTTTACTGGAATAAAAGAAAATATACATTTTGATATCAGTGAAGATTACGATGATATAAAACACAAATCTTGGTTTAAAAATAAAGAACATTCAACCCTTTTTACTAAAAAAACTATATATGAAGAAGAAACCAGTGATGAAGAAGAAGAAAATAATGATGAAGAAGACACAAATAACGATGATGAAAACAATGAAGAGAAAACAAATAATAAAGAAGAGATTATTGATGAAACACAAACTGATAAAGATATTGAAGAAATATTAGATTTAAAAGATTTAGATATACTAGATGAAGTATTAGATATTGATATTTCACCTGAAGAATTAGAACTAAATTTAAATAATAAATCCAAAAAATCATCATCACTTAAATCCAATCATTCATCATCATCTACATATTCTATAAATTCAAACAATTCGGAAAATTCTTATACTATTGATAATATTTCCGAATGTAGTGATATCGATTTTAGAGATAAAATAGATGTTGTTGAATTTCCACAATTCCCAATTAACGCAAGTATTATGGAAAAATTTGAATTTACACTTGATGAACTTTTGGATGATATGGATTATGAAATATGTGAAGATGAATGGCTCTCTATATTATTTCAAATAATATATAATCTTATGGTAGCACAAAAATATTATAAAATGTGTCATAACGATCTTCATTCTAGTAATATTATGTTTGAAAATACAAATATTACTCATCTTTACTATACTATTAATAGTAAGCATTATAAAATCAAAACATATGGTAAAATATTAAAAATAATAGATTTTGGTAGAGCAAGTTTTTACTATAATAATGAATGGTTTATAAGTGATGTATTTAGTGATGAAGGGGATGCTGAGGGACAAATTGAATATCCTACCTCTTCATACTTTAATCCAGAAAAATCACATAATTCTATTAATTATAGTTTTGATCTAGTAAGATTAGCAACAACAATTTATGAAAGATTTGATGATAATAAAATAATACGAAAATTCCTTAATAAATGGATGAAAGATGATTATAATGAAAATGTAATTAATCTGGATGATGATTTTAGCCTTTATATTCATATTTCTAAATATTGTCATAATGCTAAACCTAGTAAAGTAATTTGTGATCCCATTTTTAATATATTCACAATTAATAAACTTCCTTTAAAATCATCTTTAACTGAAAAAGAACTAGAACATATTTTTACATATTAAATAATATTTTTCCGATTTTTTTAATTTAATGTTTTTTTAATAATTAAAATGTAGTATTTTATTTAACCCAATTTAAATAATAGAATTTTTAATTTAATTTAATTATAATGATTAGTACTATTATTTGTTCATTAGTTATAACCCATTATACATTTACATACTTAAAGTACATTAAAGATTATCATTATAAAGATGCTAAAACTATTATAAATGTGGCTCATTCATCTATAATATCACTAGGATGTTTTTTATATTTAAATAATATAATTAATTTGAACACAATATTATTAAATTATTATACTATAGTTGGGTTTTTTTATATTTGATATATATTATATTTTACGCTATAATATACAAAATGAATTACTTATTAAAATTATTCATCATAGTATTTCAATAGGTGGTATTTACTGTATTCTTTATGATAATAGTACGAGTTATATTGTATCTAAATTATATTTAACTGAAATAGTTAATATTCCTTTAGAAGTTAGATACGTATGTATAAGATATAATACTAATAAAAATCACTATAAAGATATAGCAAAAATATCTATATATTTATTATTTTTAGTAACAAGAATTATTTATCCCGTACCAGATTGTTTTTTTATTTGTAAAGAAAAACCATTATTTTATTGTATAAATTATATTTTTATTTATACATTATGGTGTTATTGGTTTATTATAATAAATTTGACAGTTTATAAAAAAATTAAATTATATTATCAAACTAACACATTAAAAGGAACAAATTAAAAGTTTTAAAATAAAAATTTTAAAATAATATAGTAGTAAATAGTAATATAAAGTTAATTATTAATAATAATTAATAATAATTAATAATAATATTAATAATAATTAATAATAATATTAATAGTAATAAACTAGAAAAAAAAAATACAAAATGCCCGGTGGTATAATGCAGTTATCTGCATATGGTGGACAAGATTATTATTTAACAAGTAATCCACAAATTTCATTTTTTAAAAATGTTTATAGAAGACATACTAATTTTTCAATGGAAATGATTGAAATAGAACCAAAAACATCTAATATTACTTTAAAAGAATCCGATGAAACAAAAATAGAATTTGTTATAGAACGTAATGCTGATTTAATAAAAGAAGTTTATTTTGTATTTACACTTCCTGATATATATTCCGATAATACAAGTAAAGATTATAAATTTCAATGGATAGATAGAATTGGAGAATATATTATTAAAGAAGCAACTTTTAATATTGAATCGCGAGAAATAGATAAATTATATCCTGAATGGATGCATATTTGGAATGAACTTACGTGTGATGAAGCCAAAAAAAGTGGGTATAATAAAATGACAGGTAATATTACAGACCTTACTAATCCAATTAAAAGTGATGGTTCAACTTACCCATTTGATAATAGTAAAATAAGACAAAGTATTAAATCTAGAAAAATATATGTCCCTCTTCCATTTTGGTTTACTTACTGTCTAGGAAGTGCTCTTCCAATCATAGCTTTACAAACGGTTGAATGTAAAATCAATGTTACATTAAGACCATTTAATGAATTATATACTGTAATTCATAGTTCTTTAAGAAAAAAACCACCGTCCGCTACTTATAATTTAGGTATATTTTCTAGCAGTGGTGAAACTATTTCAACATTAGATATATCACCATCAATAGAATTAAATTATATATTTTTAGATAATGATGAAAGAAAGCGTTTTGCGGCAGCAGAACACGAATATTTAGTAAATACAGTACAAAAAGTACAAGATACTATTACACCATCAACAACAGCAGAAGGAGATACGAATGTAATAGATTTAAAAATACAACATCCAGTATCTAACTTGATGTGGATATTACGCCGCACAGATTTTAAAGCTAGAAATCAGTTTTATAATTTCACGAATTGGCCAGATAATACAATAGACCCGGTTATAAACCCTACTGATTATGATGAATTTGCGGCTGAAGCTACTTTTGATTCTAGTAATATCAATTCGTTAAAATACAAGGATATACTTAAATCAGCATCACTTAAGTTTGATGGAGTTGCTAGATTTAAAACAAAAACCATGGAAATGTTTTCCCTAGTAAATAATTTTCAACATATGAAAAGAATACCGGATGATGGTATATACGTTTATTCTTTTAATTTAAATCAAGATATAACTAAACATCAACCAAGTGGTGCATGTAATTTTTCTCGTATTACTAACGCTCAACTTGAATTAACAACAATACCAAAAGAAGATTCCGATTCTAATTATGAATATGATATAATCATATTTGCTCTTAATTTTAATGTATTACGAATAATTGGTGGTATGGGTGATTTGGAATTTTCCAATTAATATATTATATTTGTGTGTTTTTTGTTTTTATTTTAATATTAAATTATAATTATTAAATTATAATTATTAAATTATAATTATTTGATTATAAATTATATATATTATTAATAATAAAGTAAAATTTAAAATGGTAAAAAGTGAAGAAGAAAATAGAGAAGATTTTAATGTTCTCAAAGATATGAAAACTGGTAATTTAGAACTATCAGCAGAAGACCATATTATTAAATTCATAACTAATATTTTTATTATGGGGGGTGTATTATTTCTATTAATGATAAATTTTGTTTCTCTCTCTTGTTGTTTAACAATTAATAAAGATGTAAAAATGTCTGGTAAAATATTTGGTGCATTATTCGCATTTTTATTTGGTTTCATATATTTTACAGTATTTATATTAGGAAATCACATAAAGAGACAAAATAAAACAATTAATTTTGATTCAAATAATTTATTTCCTTTCTAGATATATTTTTTTTCTAATCATTAAGTATAGGGAATTTAAACTTTTATTTTAAAAGATATATTCTGACAGATATATTTTTATAAATATATTTGATTACTTAAACTAAAAACTATATAACTATAAATATGATAGAAATGAATATATTAGCTCACGAAATTATAAATCCATTAAACATTATAGTTGGCTGTGCCGAACTTTCTAAAGTAGAGGCTGACCAATTAAAGAACAATAAAATTGCTTCCTATTTAAATACAATTGTATCTCAAAGTATGAAGTGTTGTCAATTATTAGAACAACAAATTAAAGAACAACACGAAAATATGAATATAGGTCATTTAGATTTATCTGCTTTATTAATTATAATGATTAATAGTTTAAATGACCACCCATTTGTGGTATCTAGTAAGAAAAAATTTATATTAGAAAAAGACACATCTAAAACATATGATATAAGCATTTTAAATGAAAATAAATGTTATCTCAAAATAGTAATCAATAATATGTTAATGAATGCTGTAAAACACTCTAGTTGTGAAAATGGTAATATTACTATTTCTATAAACCATCTCCCCCAAAACAAACTAGAGTTGCGAATTGTAAATTGTATTGATATTGAATCTAAAAACGCCACACAACAACCCGAAGAACACTATTTCACTAAAAGTCATTTCTTGGGATTGAATATCATTGATAGTTTAGTCAAAAAAATAAACGCCGACTGGAATATGATACAAGACGCAAATAGTATCATCACATCACTTATTATATGATGTATTGTTTATTTTATTATAGTTTATTATATTATAAATACTTTAATTAATATATTAATCTTTTAATTATTTATTTGTTTATTAATAATGGTTAGTAAGAAATCTCAAAAAAGAAAGGTTGTGTCCCGCAAAACAACCAAAAAACGTCCTATTATGAAGAAAAAGACTTCTCGTAAGAAGAGCAAAAAACGTCGCGTAGTGAAGAAAAGAAGTTCTCGTAAAAAGAGTAAAAAGCGTCCAGTAATGAAGAAAAGAAGCACTCGTAAGAAAGGAAACTATTTAATTATGAAGGGAGGTGTAGTGACGTTGCTATGTCAGGATAAACCATATAATATTAATAATACTGATAATATTGAATTTAATAGTTTGTATTTTACAGAAAGAATAGAAATAGAAACAATGTTAAATAATGATTTTAAAAATTCTAAAACTAATGAAACATTACCTTTTATAGGTTCTGGATCATTTAATGATACTTGCGATTTGGGAAAATATAAAGGTAAAGCAAAAAAAATCCCTAAAGATAAAGACTATGTAATGAAATTTGTAACATCTGGTGAAGATGAAGAAATAGATGTTGAAGAAATAGATGGAGAAATAGAAGGTAGAGAAATGCATATGAAAATATCTACCCTATTATTAAAGAAGGACAGTAAAAATTTTAGTATAGTACCAGATATTTTACTATTTTCTAAAAAAGAACCCGTATATAGTATTGAAGAAAAGGGTACTATAGATTTACTAGAATATATGGATAGATTCGCAAGACAAACGAAACAATTTAAGTTACACAATATTTTAGAAATGATAGAAGCTGTTTACTTTTTAAATAATAACAATATAGTTCATAGAGATATAAAACTAGAAAACTTTTTAGTATTTAATACTGGTAGGAATCTAACTATTAAAATAATTGACTTTGGTATGGCTATGGAACTAAAAGTGGACACTCCGGGCTCAAAAGAGATTATGGATAATGTTGCCTATAAACCAGCTGGAGGAACACCTGGATATGCTCCATTAGAACAAATTATACCTTCTTTTAATTCGCGTTATTATTTTAATGAAAGTGAATTAACATTTACACAATTTAAAAACAGAGATGTTTATAGTCTTGCAGCATCAATTAAAAGTATAATTCCATTTATAGATAAGCAGAAATCCAATATAAATCCTAATTTAAGTGAAGATTACCTTAATAACATACTATACCCCGAAAAAATGAAATCATATACTTTGTTTATGCAAAATTTTGGTGGGGAAGAAAAATATAATGTGAACACGTCAATTGGTAACATAAATTTTATGGCTAGTAACTATAAAAATACTGATCAGGACAGTTTTGTAGCTAATATTGACGCGAGACCAACTATCGAACAATTCTATGAAGATGTGAAACCGACAGATTATATAAAAGCAAAACAAATATGCGTAGAAATGACAACTAAAGGACCTTGTCAGAACGAATCTATGAAGGGTCATATAAGGTGTATAGAACATACTTGCGTAGAAATGACAACTAAAGGACCTTGTCAGAACGAATCTATGAAGGGTCATATAAGGTGTATAGAACATACTTGTTCTTTCATGGGATGTTTAAAACCAAAATCTTCAAAGGTACAAAGTTGCAGTGAACATACTTGTAATAAACCTGGATGTATCAATGTAATCTCTGGTGAGGGTAAAGAATACTGTGATGTTCATCCTCGTGGAATATCGTCACGAGTACTACAACATAACCCAGAAGTACACGGATTAATCGCCGCGGGAACAAAAATCGCGCTAAAAAAGAAAAGAAGAGGTTTTTAAATATGTTTTAATTTATAATCTTTTTATCTTTTTATCTTTTTAAATCTTTTTATCTTTTTATCTTTTTAAATCTTTTTATCTTTTTATATATTATAATTATAAATATGTCTTCAAAGAAAACAAAAAAAACCAAAACAACAAAAACCAAAACTAAATCTAAAACAACAAATACTAAATCTAAAACTAAAAAAGAGAATTTGTTTCTAGTGACGTCTCGTTTGAATGTTCCACAGCGTAAATATTGTAAATGTTTAATGAGTGTTCGTAAAACACAGAAAAATCCATACCCCATTTGTATTCATTCACTTCGTAAATCAAATCTAGTTAATTATACACTCAAATCCACTAAAAACGCGAAAACCCAATTTAATCCATCGCGGACAAATTGTATTCTTAATTATGACCTCGCAAAATTCACATTAGAAGACGTTCAACTTCTAGCAAAAGAACGCAAAATACCAATAACATATCTTAATAAAAAAAAGAAACGAAAACCATACCAAAAAAACACACTAATCAATAAATTAGTAACCAATTACCTCAAAAACAAAACACAACCCAAAACCACCAAAAAACAAACTAAAAAATCATAAATCATCACATACACTAATGCGGTTTCTTCTTTGTCGTAAATAATTATCTTTTGGTTTTTTTTTTACTTCAACAACATTATTATAATTGCTTTTTTTAGTCATATTATTTACAAAAAATGAATTACAACAACCAGCATCTAGTAATAATAGAATCCAAAAAACAGTTATTAAACAATAAGATATAGAAATAGTACAACTAATAATCATTTTCGGATATGCATATAATTCAAATAACCGTATTTCCATAAAAGCAGTTTTATTGTTTTCTATGAATGTCTTACCAAACATAAAATATATAAAATTCATTATTAATTCTGCCCCCATTAATAAGTAAATGAAAAATTTAGGACTTGATACGTCTAGTAGTTTTTTTTCAATTATTCGGTATCTTTCATTTGTATATATATCTATACTATTATTACCACAATTAGCTTCAATTAGCAATTCTGCTGTTTTAAATATAAAATAAATTACAACTGGAAAATAAAATGCATTTATCCACACTAAATAATTATATATGAATTTATTTTGAATTATAGTATCATATTCTACTATATTTAATTCTATTCCAACAATTATTAAATATAAATAAAAAATAATTATTCCGATATATATCGAAAGTTGAATACTCATTTTAATTCAATTAATTATATCATCTTAAATATTTATTAAATCATATAACATCTTCATTATAAAGTCAGATGTATTTTTATATTTAAGTTAATAATAATAATATATTATTTTTCTTATTATTTTTATATATATGGTAATTATAAATTACTAGATATTAATTTATAAAAATAAATTTATAAATCTAATTATAAAAATATAAATATAAATTAAAATATAAATTAAATAAAATGGATGATTTTATGAAAACACAAATAGATACACTTAATAATATTAAATGTAGAAAAAACTATGATTGTGATAGTCAAAGATATATGATTATAACTAAAATTAATAATATGAAGCAAAATTTAGAAGAATTAAAGAGAGTAGAAGACAGATTAAGTGATTTAGGTAATTATTTAAATAATAATGAAAAAACTTTGAAAATTATGAGAGATGAAACTAAAAATAGCAATGATTCTTTAAATGACCAAACAAATCATTTTTCTGTTGAAAATTATCAATTAGATGAATTAAATAATAATAAAAACGTTATTGATAAAAAAATGGATTTATATTTAACCCAATTAAAAAAAATGTTTTATATAATATGTGCGTTAACATTTATATATTTTATTTTAATATCATTTAATCCTAAAGATAAATAATGTTTTATTCTGCCTCCGATTCAGAATCATTTAATTCTTCTTCAACATCATCATCTTCATAGTCTTCTATAACAGCCCAATCTTTCCAATATTTATTATTACCTTTTAGTTTACCAATAACACGCGTCATTTCAGTAATGAAAACATTTCTCGTAATTTTACCGATTTTATGATTACATTGGTCAGTATATTGTTTAAACGAATTAAATCCATCACCAATAGTAAGACGTTCTCCTGCTGTTTTAATAAGACTATCTTTCTTAAAACCTTCATAAATATTATATCCACTTTTATAATCATCAATTGCGTTTTGAACAATTGATGGAAGAGGAATTTTAAACTCATTCTCTTTTAATTTTTTATATCTTATAATTAATTCATTAAGGAATACTTCTTTCCAATTCGCAAATTTAGTTTTAATACTATAATCCTTTATGAAATGATTTTTATATTTTGTAGGGTTTTCAAGCCTTGCGTCGCCGTAATCACAAAACTTCGAAACATAAGGAGCCACACGAATTCTACGCCACGTACCTTCATCAGTAGAACCAATTTCTGGTTTATCATTACAATTGAAGAATAACATATATTGGGGTGTGAATGTTTTTTGTGGTTTATGAAGTTCTCGACAACTTAATTGAGTACCACTAACAGCTTCTTTCATAACACCTGTTTTAATACTTTCACCCTCATCTGGTTCTTCGGTACATACAATTCTTTTACCAAGTAATACTGCTACAGCAGGAGATGCCGCATTAGCATCACTTCTACTTTTAGTTAATAATGCTGGACTAGCAACGCAATAATAATCACCAAAAACTTCTGATAGTAATTCAAAATTAACACTTTTACCATTACTACCACTACCAGAACAAACATTAAAAGTCTGAATATATGTTTTTCCACTTAAAGACATAGCCCAAATATTCATCATATATTCTTTCATATCTGGATTAGGAAAAATTTTATCTAAGAAATCATTTAATTCAGAATCATACTTTTGATATTCAGGGTCACTAAATCGTACTTCATCTATAATATAATTATTTTTACTAGAAATGGAAATCATATCATCTGGTACTCCATCTCTAAAAATACAAGTTTCTAAATCAAAAATACCATTATTACAATGAAATACATTAGGATTACTATCTAATAATTTATAAAAGTCTGGGTCATAAAATTCTGTTGCTAATTCTTTAACTAATGTTGTTCGTTTAGTAGAATTTTCAAGGTAATTTACAAGTTTTTTTGCTATATCAATACTATCATCTAAATCACTTTGGTTTAATTTCAATTCTTGAACGGTTTTACGTCCCTTCTCTAGTGTGGATATATTGTCACTTAATTCATCAGTATTCGAATTAAGTAAGTCATCCATTGAAGAAATTGGATTATGTTCTTGTGTTGATTCGAATGAATTAATTCGATTAATCTCATCTTTGATTGATTTAATATTTTCCCTACAATTTTTGTAAAATTTTATGAATATAGCTAAAATCGTATTTTTAAGATACAATTTAATTTTATTTCCTTCAGTATCAACTACCCATTTATGATTTTCATAATAATACCATTGTCCATTTTCAATAGAAACGAAATTTATATGACTTTCATTGTCTATGATTTTTTTAATTTCTTTTGAAAGTGTTGAATCTCCTATTTTTTCCTTATAAATAGGTTGTTTAAACACAGTAATAATACCATTTAATATTTCTAATGAGATTAATTCAGATATTTTAATATATAGTTTTTTATTATCTAAAAAAGCGAGTTCTTTTAAATATTTAATATTAAATTGATATTTATTATTAATATAATTCCGTTCAAATAAACGCCATATTTTTTTACATCCTTCTAGGTCGAATTTTACAGATTTCCTACTAAATTCTACAAATGCAAAAAATCCCTTATTCCAATCAATATTATATAAAGCTTGACCTATTTTCCACCAATCATCATAATTTGTGGATCTATTATCATCTATACAAGACAATAATTTATTAAGAAAGTCTAATGTTATAGATGTAGACTCTGGTTTTTTGATATTACGTGGTGTCGCATTTAATTCTCTTGTAATACCGAGAACTTTATCAAATTTTTGTTGTTGAGAAGAAGATGAACTAACATTTACTTCACTTTGTAAATTAATTAAAATCGCATCATTAATAGGAGGTACTACTTGTTTAATTCCAAAGTTTGATAATTTGTAAACTAAACTCTTTTTATTTTCTGTATAATTAGTAAGTTCAGCATCTTTCATTTTAACAAACTTAATCGTTTTATTATTATCAAAAATCTTATCTCCTCCTAATTCTTCAGTATCCGTTTTTTTACTTTGTTTAAATTTATATACTTGTGTTATTTCATATGGTTCTGAATATGGTTTACCAGAACCATATAAAAACCATGCATTAGTAGATATAACAGAAGAATCCAGTACATCATTAATTTTATTTAATTGACCAATTTCATCAATAATTTCAATAAAGTTTTCATTCTTTAACATGTCTTCTCTTACTTTATGTAAAATAGAGATTGGAAATACAAAAGTAGGACACAATATATGAATACCATCTTTTACAATTTTAGAATCTTTTTTTGTATTAATATATGCGGTTTTTCTTTCTAATAAAACAAAATCCATAGATTCTACAACAAAACTATTTTCATTAGGAAAAATTATGTTTTCATTCAAATTAACATATTTTTTCAATATATTAATATATATGTTAATAATTTTTTTTGTATGAATATCTGTATATTTATGTTTCAAAAGCATCGCTTTATCAGATAATTCTAATTTATGGTCATAATTGTATTTAAAATCCAAATCAATCTTGATTATATTATGTTCTTTGAAACTATCATCAAAACCTTGTATTTTATTAATATTAAACGGTGGTTCTAATAAATATGTATTTATTTTTGAATTGAAACAACAATCTATATATAAATCTAAAAACTTTTCAAAATCTTTGTTATTTTTAATTAAATATTTACCATTTGGAAAATTAGGACCAGGTATTGATATAATATTTGGTTCATTACTATTAAATACCCTTCTCGTACTTAAATACTTATTTAATTTTTTTTTTGAATTTGACATTTTAATTTAATTATTAATAATTATTTTAATTTCAAATATTATTATTAATTTTTTTAATTACAAATAATACTTAATATATATATATTATATACTCAATTATTATTTTTCAATTTTATTTTTATTAAAAACTAAATACTTATTTATTCTTAAATTTTTTAAAATTTTTTAAAATTTTTTAAACTCTAAAATGTTAAAAATAAAAAAAATTAAAATACAATCTAACTAGAAACCACCAAAATCATCATTTTTTTTATTATTAGACCCCCCTATAGTTGTGTTTAGCATACTTTTTCTAGATTTAGATTTCACCTTCTTCCCTTTAGATTTTCGCTTCTTACCTTTAGATTTAGATTTGGATTTAGATTTGGAACTTTTTTTTCCACCAACTAATGATTTTTTTCTTTTAGAAGAACCCTTTCTTTTAGAAGAACCCTTTCGTTTAGAAGTACCTCGTCGTTTAGAAGAACCCTTTCTTTTAGAAGAACCCTTTCGTTTAGAAGTACCTCGTCGTTTAGAAGAACCCTTTCTTTTAGAAGAACCACGTCTCTTAGATGATTTTCTTTTTAAAGAACCCCCTTTTTTATTTGATGAATGATTAGAACCGCAAGCCATAATTAATAATTACTTATAAATATAAATATATATATATATATATATAATAAGAAAAGAAAAATAAGAAAATAAAAATTAAATTAAAATTAATTATTAAAACATTCTAGACAAAATTTATTATTATAATCAGAATTAATATTATTAAATATTTCTTTATTTAAATATGTTAATGAATTTATATTAAGTTCTTTTTCAATATCAACTATATTTTTACGAGCTGCAATTAAATCTTCTATATCTGGAAAATCAACTCCATAATTACAAATATTAACTATTGGTGGAGACGCAGACATAAAATGAATTTCTTTTGGTTTATATTCTCTAATAAATTTAATTAAATATTTAACAGTGTTTCCTCTTACTATACTGTCATCAACTAGAATGATTTTTTTATCTTTAATAAATTTTTGATTAAACTTTGATATTTGATATTTATTCTTGCACGCATCTAGTCTCTTTTTATTATTATCTAAAATAAAAGTCCGTTGTTGGTTCTTTGGATTTTTTTCTATTAATTGAATATAAGATGCATTTAACGCTTCAGCAAAAGATTGTGCTTGAACTATTCCTGATTCTGGTATTCCACATACTACTATATTATTCAGTTTATTTTCTCTTTTTTTATCGTATTTATTATTTTTATCATATTTAACTAGAGACTTATATAATTTATCTTTTTTCTTTAATTCTTCAAATAATAATTTACCTATATTAGTTCTAAATTCTAAAACTGATATATCATTAACGGTTGTATTTTTACGCATAAAATAAAAATATTCAAATATACAATGTTTTTTTTCTGAACTATATATTTGAGACATCAATTTCATATTTAATGTTTTATAATCTATTTTAACTATACAACCTGGTTTTATATCTCCAACTAATCTATAATTATCATTAAAACAACAATTTTCGCTAGCAATTATAATAGAATTATTATTTTCGGATAATCCATAAATTAAAGGGCGAACTCCATATCTATCTCTAATTACCCAACATTCATTATTAAATTGTATTATAATACAAAATGCTCTATCGAGTAATGAAACTATTTTATTTAATATTTTTCCAATAATAATAGTATTATTAATTTTGTTTTTATTATTTATATTTTCTTCTTTAATAGATACATTTCTAGTATATTCTTCTTTTAATAATATTATTAATCTTATAAATAATAAACTATCATTAATATCTATACCTAATGCTATATTTTTATTATAATATTCTTTTAATTTAGGATAATTTATAAATAGTTTTTCCCAAATAAACATAGGAATATTACCATTATAAATGAATGCTGCGTCATTATATTTAGAAAAAGTAAAAGCAATTGGTTGTGTTAAGTCAATAAAAGAATTGTTAATAATATTATTTTGTTTTTTACCAGATGTTGAATAACGAACGTGTCCAAACCATACTTTACTAGAAACTGTTTTAGTTTCATTACTTAGTTCATGTTCATTTATTAAACCATAATGTTTTTCAATATGTAGTTTATTTTTTTTATTATCTTCTTTTTTTATATATGATAATCCATATGATTCCCGTCCACGATGTTGTAGTTTTATTAGAGATTCTAAAACAGTTTTATAATTAATTTCTTCTTTTCCAATAATCCCAACTAGACCACATTCAGTATTCATTTTAATATAAATTTTTCAATAATACATCTAGTAAATAAATATATTAATAATATTATACTTACATAATTAAATGTTAAATAAAATACTTATAAAATTGATTTATTAATTAAAATCAAATAATATAAAGAAAAAACAATTAAGTTGTTAAAAATGTCATCATTATCTATAAGTTCTAGAATACGCTTTAATAAAAATCAAGAAGAATTTTTATATTATTTAGAAGAATATGATAATTCAATAATAGACTATTATGGTATTGATAATCCATTTTTAACTATAACATTTAATCCTTGTGATGATTTCAATGAAATAAATATTATTTATAATAGAAACTCACAAATTTTTGAGTTTCCCAGTCTCCCATATGAAATAAATAAAAAAATTAATGATTACACTAAATGTAAAATTAATATTACACTTAAAATTAATAATGTAGAACATTTTCCATTTCAACCACCAATATGGGAATTAAAAGATATTAAATATAAGATACCAACTAGAATACATATAAATATTGAAGAGTATTATGAATACTTAGTTAATTTACATAATGAAAATTATAAAATAAATGAAAGTTGGGTTCCTGGAATGCAACATGTTAATTCTGACTTATTAAACTTTATTATGATTGCTAATACATTTGATTATCTGTAGAATATTTAATTATAATTTAATAAAGAAAATTAATATAAAAATAAATAATTTAATAATCAATTTAAGATTTTTTTCTTTTATATATAGTAATTGAAATATAGTAAATATTATTTAATTAATATTTGTTATATTTTTATTCGAATAATGCCAGGATGTCCGAGTGGTTAAGGAGATGGACTTAAGTTCCATTGGAGTTATGCTCCGCGTAGGTTCGAACCCTGCTCCTGGTAACAGTATAAATCCTTGAGGTTTGTACACTTTAAATGTTTAACATTTATTTATTATTTTATATTTGTATTAATTCTTTATTTTTCGTTTATATTTTAAAATTAAATTACTATACTATAGTAAAGAGGATTATTAATTATATTAGTTAATTATTTTCTTTTCACAAAGCCCCTGTGGCCAAATGGCTAAGGCGTCTGACTTCTAACCTTGAGTTATCAGAAGATTGTGGGTTCGATCCCCACCAGGGGTTCAATATTTCTTTTATAGAAATAATTTTTTATAATTTAAATTTAATTAAGTTTTTTTTTCAAAATTATTTTCTTTTCTTATATTATAAATATATTTTAGTAAACTTTTATTTATTTAATTAATTTTTATTCACAATGGGAGGAGGTTTAATGCAATTAGTCGCCTATGGCGCACAAGATATTTACCTTACAGGTAATCCACAAATTACTTTTTTCAAAGTTGTCTATCGAAGACACACTAATTTCTCGATGGAATGCATCCAACAAACATTAAGTGGTACTTCTACGTTAACCTCATCTAATGCTTCTGGTACTGTGACTGTTTCTAGAAATGGTGATTTATTATCAAAAGTTTATGTTAGAGTTGATGCTAATGATGGAACCGATTGTATTTCAGGAGACCAACTTATTAAAGATGTTACTCTTGAAATTGGTGGACAACAAATTGATAAACACACCAGAGAATGGCTTCAAGTTTGGGCTGAATTAACTGTTCCAGATTCTAAAGCTGCTGGATACAAATATTTAACTGGTGGTTTCAATAATACTTTAATGACTGGTGGTACTACTGGTGGACATAGTCAACAATCTGTTATGGTTCCTCTTCAATTCTGGTTTTGCAGAAACCCAGGTCTTGCTCTTCCTCTTATTGCTCTCCAATATCACGAAGTTAAGATGAAATTTACTTGGGGTACAACTACTGAAGTTTCTAGAGACGGTAGTGCTTACGGAACTGCTCCTTCTGCTGAAGTTTGGTGTGATTACATCTACCTTGATACTGATGAAAGACGAAGATTTGCTCAAGTATCGCACGAATACCTCATTGAACAACTTCAATACCAAAATGAAGGTAGTGCCGCAGCTAAATACAAACTTAACTTTAATCACCCAGTTAAAGAACTTGTCTGGACTGATGCTGATTCGGTAACTACTGAAAAAGCAAAACTCACTCTTAATGGACACGATAGACTTGCTGAACAAGACCGTGAATATTATCAAGTCAGACAACCACTTGACCACCACACTGCTGTTCCTGGTTTTAACATTAAAGAAGGAGAAAATGTTGTTATGTTAGCACAACCAGATCGTATTTTCGATGGTGATCACGACGCAACTGCTGCTGATGGTAGTGCTACTTTAGCAGCTACATCTGTTACCTTCCACGCTGATCAAGCTACTGGTGGTACAGACCCTGCCGTAAGATGTAAAGTTGGAGATATTTTATTCATTAATTATTCTGATGTTGGAGGTGGAACCCAACCAAATCATAAAAGATATTATGTAACTGTTACTGGTCTTACAGCTACTGTTATTACATTTACTGCTTATGTTGATGGTTCTGCTGCTGCTATGACTTCTGCTGATGAAGCAACTTTTGCTGTTACCGACCAAGATGACTTATCTATTACTATTGTTGGACGTATCCAAAACCCTCAGTCTAGATGCTCTCAACTCTCGAGAAATGTCAATGTCTATTCTTTTGCTCTTAAACCAGAAGAACACCAACCATCTGGAACTTGCAATTTCTCCAGAATTGACAGTGCTCACTTAACTTACAGTTCTTCCGTAACCGTTGACAATATCTACGCTGTTAACTACAATGTTCTCCGTGTTATGAGTGGTATGGGTGGTCTCGCATACTCTAACTAATTTTATTCAACTATTTTTTATTTTATTTTTTTATAAACATTAATTAATAAATTATTAAAATAATAATCAATAAAAATCTAAAAATTAATAATATTAATTCAAAAAATCTAAATTAAATTCTTTTATATCTATATTTCCATCTTTTAATAATCCAGTCATCTTAGTCATAATATTTTTAATATTATCAACTAATTCATCTTTATTTAATTCTTTCTTTTCATCACATTTCTTCTCATCACATTTCTTCTCATCACACTTTTTAACATCACATTTCTTCTCATCACATTTCTTCTCATCACACTTTTTAACATCACACTTTTTAACATCACAATTATTAGTAATAGTTTCAATAAGATTAGGAATTAATCCAGGAACAAATTTTTCTAAAACACTCTTAATTATTTTAGTACCTTTATTATTTTCATTATTTAAATCAACATTTGTTGCTACTTTAACATCTACATCAACATTATCTCCAACAGTTTGTTTGTGCATATCTCCAGCTATATCTTTCATTAACATACATTCATCAATAAAATTACATTCTTTTCTTACATTATTTAGTTTTTTTTTCCCAAATCCCAGAGGACAACCCATTAAACAATCTACTACCGTATCTCCCATAATGATTTGTTCTCTTTGTTTGTTCCCACCCCTCATAATAGGACATTTAACAACATTTGTTAATCCTTCACAAATAGTACCTTTATTCTTAAAAACATTTTGAAATATAGTAAATACTAGATATGTTAAAACGAAGTTTAGTAGTAAAATAAACATAAATATAATAATTGGATTGTCTAATATTCCAGATAAGCAATTATCATTAATCATATCCATTTTTTTTAAGCATAAATTATTTTGAGATTTAAACATAGGAAAAGAAGGAGCTATTTCATTATCTAGTGATTGTAATACAACCATTACTAAAAAAGCAAGTACAACTCCAAACAATATATTAGAACAGCTATTTTTACATATTTTATTTAACGATAAAGAACCAACATCTAATTTTGGTAAGGAAAACATACTTTTAATTATTAATAATTATATATTTATTATAATATTTATTATTATAATTAATAATATATATTATAATTAAATAAAAAACACAATAAATTGTATAAATAAATTAGAATTATAATGAATAATAAACTATTTAAACTTATAAGAATAGGATATTATGGTTTATTGTTATTTTTAATATTTACTAAAATTTATATGTTTATAATATACTATAAATATATTTATAGTGATAATGTTGGCTCAGCTTTTAAAACAAATTTAAAAAATGCTTTAACGTCTTATAATTTTTTATATAATCCTAAGCCTAACATTAAAAATATAATTAACCCATCTTTTATTGAAATTTATAAAAAAAATATATCAAATGAAAACCAATTAATAGAAAGTAATAGAAAATATATTATATCTATTACAAACAAGGAATTATATCTATTTTTATGTTTAAAAATAATATTAATTTTTACATTAAATAGTTTATATAATAAAAAATATATTGAAAATATAACATATCAGTATAATTTTATTAATATCAATACCAATATAATATTATTTTTAATTATTATTTGTGTTCTTGTTGGTATATCAATATCAATATATTTATCTATTAAATTTTTTAAAATGAGAAAAATACTATCGATTAAAGATGATAATGACGATTTAGTTCTTTTAAAACAAGGATTATTGTATCAAAGATTAGATACTATAACTAACTATAAAACAATTTTTACAGATGAAATATGGACTAAATTAATTAGGATAGCAACTAATTATAATAAAAACCATCCTACTAATATAATAAATATAGATAACTTAGGTCAAAAAAAAGATTTAAAAAAATTTTATGAAGATAATAAAGATATAAATATGCCTGCGCCTTTTAATGGTGGTGATAATAAATTCGAAAATATATACACTATAGTTTCTAATAGTGGTATTATAATATCTATTATTAGTTTAATATTATTAATTATAAGTATAATTATATTTTATAAAAGATTAAAATAATAATACATAATAATATACAATACTATATAATGTTTTATTATTTATAAAATATTTTATTACTAAATAAAAAAAACAAAAAAATATATTATAATTATATAATAAATTAAAATTAATAATTAATAATTAATAATTAATATGAATAGTAATAATGTCAGCGCTGTAAAAATAGGATATTATATTTTATTTTTCTTTTTAATAATAACTAAAACTTCAATGATTTTTTTTTATTATAAATATATTTATAATAAGAAACTGGGGTTAAGATTTAAAACTAATTTAAGTAACACTTTAACATCTGATAATTTTTTATATGATCCTAAGCCTGAAGTAAAAAATATAATAGACCCTCCTTTTATAGAAATATATAAAAAAAATATTTCAAGTGAAAATAAATTATTAAAATATAATAAAAAATATATAACATCTATAAGTGATATAGAATTATCTGGAATTAAATTTTTAGGAATAGCTTTATTTATAACATTAGTGTCATTAAATAAACAAGAATATATAGAAGATATAACAGTTAAAACAATATCTAAATTAGGAGATTTGAATATAATTATATTTATATGTATGATTATTGTTATTTTTGCGATTGTAGCATCTGTATATTTGTTTATTAAATTTTTCATAATGAGAAAAATACTATCGATTAAAGATGATAATGACGATTTAATTCTTTTAAAACAAGGATTATTGTATCAAAGATTAGATACTATAACTAACTATAAAACAATTTTTACAGATGATATATGGACTAAATTAAATAATATAGCAACTAATTATAATAAAAACCATCCTAATAATAAAATAAATATAGATAACTTAGGTCAAACAAAAGATTTAAAAGATTTTTACAAGGATAATGAAGATATAAATATGCCTGCGCCTTTTAATGGTGGTGATAATAAATATGAAGAAGTATATAAAAATACGGCAAATATTGGTGCTTTAATATCATTAGTATCATTTATATTATCAGTTATAAGTTTAATTGTGCTTTATAAAAGAAGTCAATAAAGTTTTTATACTATAATACTATATCCTTTATCATTTTTTTTGAGATGTATTTGATTACTACAATGTTCTTTAATTTGAGAAAGATGTGAAATACTTAATACAAAATCAAATTTCTCAACCAAAAAATCAAATATAGTTCGAACATTATTAATATTATGATAATCAAAACTAGTCCAGCCTTCATCTATAGCTATAAAATTAGGCTTTGGTAATTGTGAAATGTCTAATAATGCTAATCTAATTGCTAAACTGCTAATAAATCTTTCAAATCCACTAGCGTTATTTAATAAAATTAATCTTCCATTATAAATAGGTCTATCAATATAAATATCAATATGATTATTATCGACTTGAACTTTGACTACAAAATTAGTACAAACAGATAATAATTCATTAATTTTACTTTCTAATCTAGGAACAACTTTTTTAATAATAATAAATGGTAGATTTTTTAATGCTTCGTTATAAACAGTATAAATATTTAACTCTTTTTCAATGTCTTTCATTCGTTCAATTTCTTTTTTATGTTCATCAAGTTTAGTATTGTTTCTAGTAAATTCTGTTTTTCCCACATTTAATTTAAATTCAATCTTTTTATCTTCTTCTTTAATAAATTCTAATTGTTTACGCATTTCGTTTATCTCTTTTTTATTTAATTCATTTTTTTTGTATTTATTTTCTATATCTCTGTAATCATTTATATTTTTATTGATTGCTTCTATTTCATTATTAATTATTGTAATTTCACTATCATATTGTTTAACTTTTTGTGAACTATTGTAATATTTAATAAATGTGTCATATTCTTCGTCACACTTTTCATTTATTAATGTACGTTTTTCTTTATACACTTCAATTTGTTTTTCGATTTCTTTATTTTTAGTTTTAATCAAAATATCATCTTTATAATCAGTAATCCATTTTTCAACATCTCCTATTTTATTTTCTAGATTTAATTTATTTTTATTTAATTTAATTAATATTTCATTATGATTAATTGTTTTATTACAACTTAACATTTTTATATTATTTTCGTTTTGTAAGGTTTGTATTATTTTATTTATTTTATTATTTTCTTCTTTCATTTTAATATCTAGTGTTTTAATTGTTTCAACATATTCTTCCTTTTTAAAACATTTATCTTCTTGTTGAGATTGATATTCTTCCAGATATTCATAAATGGAAGTATTTTTATATAGCTCTCTATATTTTTCTAGATCTTTAATTGTATATTTTTTATTTTTGTTTTCCCCCTTTATGAAATTATTTAGTTTACTATTTTCGGTTTTTAATTCTTCTTTTAATTCATATATAGGTTCTTCTTCAAGTAATGTAATAATATCTATTGGTAAAGTTTCTTCATTACATTTAGTAATAAAATCTTTTTTATTATTTATTAGTTCCTTATATTCTTCTATGGTACTAATCATTATTTTTAATTGTTTTCCATAATTTAATAATATTTTAATTGTTTTCTTACTCTTTTCTAGTTCTTCCTTATTTTTTTTATAAATATTTTGATTATATGAATTTGTTTTAGTGTTATCATAAACGGATGGATGTTTAATATTAGATATTAAGTTTTCAATATCAATATTATATTTATTAATAGTTTCTTCTTTTTTTTTTAAAACCTTTCTATGTTTGTCTTCACACTCTCTTTTATATGTTTCTAATTCGTTATTTTTCATTTTATGTAATCTTTTAAATTCATTTCTTTCATTATTCATATCATCATTTTCTTCATTACGCATAACATCTAGCAATATAAATACTTTATTTTCATTTACAATTTTGAATTTGTCTTCTAATTGTTTTAATGTTTCATTTGGATTATTTCCTAGTTTTTTTTTGTATGTTTCCATTTCATTTTCTATATTGGGTATTAAGTCTGCTACCTTATTATTTATAATTGTTTCTAGTTGTGATAATTGTTGTTTTAAATTACATTGACGTATATCATTTTCTTTTAAATCAGTTACACATTGACTAATATTTTTATTTAATTGTAAAATAGATTCTTCATAACAATTATTTTGTAAATGTTTATAAATAGCTTTTTTATCTGAAATAATAATATTTGATTTCTTTTGTAAAACACTAATAAAATCTACTTGTAAAATCCGTTCTAGTTCTCGTTTTCTAGCTGTATTTTCTGCCTCAATAAAATTACAATTATTATTTTGGAGAGATACATTTGTTTGAATAATATCTTCATAAAGACCTACATATTTTAATATAGCGTTTTTAGTTTTAACAACTGTTTCTTCTGTTAATATTTCTTTAATATTTTCTCTATTAATTCTGTAAAATTCCATTTTACTAGATACACGACCCTTATCTGTTTTATTTCCTTGTTTTATTACTACATAACGCCAACTACCTATTTTAAATATAATTTTACTTTTAAAATTATTTTTCCTATTATTTACAATATCTTTTACATTTCCTTTCCTAGGAAATTTATCATATAAAGTAAAAAGTATAATATCAATAATAGCTGATTTACCCATATGATTAGGAGCAATTATACCAAGAATACCTTTATAATCTTTAAAATTAATAACATTATCTTCTCCATAAGAAAAAAGATTACTAAATTCTAATTTAATAAGTTTCCATCTAGAATTTAACCACATATCATTTTCTTCTAATTGTTTATTTGATATTTCATTAAGTTTTTTAATATATTCAATGTTTTTATCAGTAGTACTAGTATAACGTTTGAGATATTCTTCTATTAATTTATTTTGATAATCAATATTTGTAATATTCATAGTAATTTCTTTTTTAATATCACTTTGGTTTCCATTTGAACAATCTTGATAATTTACCTCTAGGACATTAAAATTGTTTTTAAAAAGAGCTATAATTTCTTGTAATTTACTAAATGGTGTATTATCTAGCTGTAATCTTAATCGAATATGTGTTTTCTTTAACTTCTTTTGAATAAGTTCTACATCTTCATTAGAGATTTTACTGTTTTTAACTTTATGTGTATAAAAACAATAATCATTAGTAATTTCTTGAAAATGTGAAGTATTATTTTCGATATCCCAAACCAATACACCGTGACCATTAATTGTTTCTCCGTGATTTTGTTGAATAAGCGAACCAGAATAACCCATCGTTTTTTCTTTATCTAAATATTGGTGTTTATGAATATCACCCATTAATGTATAGTCGTAACCTTTAAATGATTCTGGTGTAATTGTTTTGTTTGTTTTTTTAATAGTTTCTCCACTAATTTTAGTTTTATTAAATAATATGACACCATTAACGCGACCATGAAAGAGACATATTTTCTTTTTATTTGTACTTTGAATTTTAGTAGGATTGATGATTAAATAATCTTGAACGGCCGCGTGACTCCATACAATATTATTAAAATAATAAAGACCACTTTCTTTTAAATAATAAAGGGGTAATTCTTCTCTAATACCATTACGAATAGGTGTTAAAGCATCAAGACGTTCTTTATTATTTACATTCATATCGTGATTACCAGCAATCATAATAGTCGGCATAAGTTCCGCACATTTAGTTAAAAATTCACGAGTAATTTCTATACATTCGGGCATAAGTTCTGTTTTACTATGAAGTATATCTCCTGTAATAACAATACAACATTCTATATCTTTATTGGTTTCTATTGGAATATTGTATTTTCTCTTTTCTTCTTTTAAAAAAGTATATAAGTTATTAAAAACATATCTGTATTCGTCGTGTTTGGATTGTAAATTGATATGAATATCCGAAATGTGATATATACGTTTTATGTGTCCTTTATAATCAATATATTCAGTATGGTAATCCATTTTTTATATATTAAATTAGTATTGTGTTATTTACACTATATTAATTAAATTGTTATTAAATGTTTTTATTTTATATTTTATTTTTAACCTCATTATTTAAATAATCTAGTATATAATCTAGTATATAATCTAGTATATAATCTAGTATATAATCTAGTATATAATCTAGTAGTTAGTAATTAATAATTAGTAAAAGTTTGAAAAATAGTAAAATATTTATTTAGTTTTTTTATCTTTTGATTTTTGTAATGTTTTGATAAGTAATATTAAACATACAATAATACTAACTATTGATAAACAAAGAAGACTAATCCATATATTAATGATTTTTATTATTAATGTAACCCCTTTATTGCTAGGTTCATTTAAAAGTGTAGTACCTTCAGGATATTCCTTATTTAAAGCATTACGTAAAGTTATCATTCCAGTTCTTTTTACTATATCTTTAATATTATCTTCTTTTTTTAATGCGATAACCCCATTATCATCTCTAATAATTATAGGCTCTTTATTATTGTTTGTTGATTCATTATATGTTATGTGTTTTTTTTTATCATTCATTATAATATTAAATTGACTTTTAACTTTAAATAGTGTTGTTACTTTCCACGCTGATACACCCAATAAAATAAAAGAAGCAATTAAAAACAAAACTAATTCTGTAATCATTATTAATTATAATTATTTATATATATATATATATATATATTATTTTCAAAAAAATTAGTCATTTTCATTTTTTTCATTTTTTTTCCAGAATTTTGTAGGTTTTTCAAATTTATTTTCAGTTTTTTCTAGAAGTAATTATTTTAATTATTTCATAAATATCTATTTTAAATCAATAATTAACTTATTTTATTTCAAAATACACTTATAAATTCATTAGTAAAAAACTCTATAGATTTTTAATAACTTTTCTATTACTTTCAAAAAAGGGACAGGATTTAGCATGAAGGATTTTTATTTTACCTACAAAAAAAAAAATATTAAAAAATAAAAAAAAAAAAGGGACGGGATTTAGCATGAAGCTTTTTTTTTTTACACTCAAAAATCAAAGATACAATTTTTATAGAAATTAAAAAATAGATTTTTTTTGACCATTTTTTTATTGACCTAAATATTTATTGTATTAAAAAAAATTTATTATGAGGGAAAAATAAAATTTCAAATTTTTAAAAAATGTCAAAAAATAAAATCCCCCCTCCCTTTTTTGCTAAAATGTCACATTTTTTGTGATTTTGGTGACATTTATATTCGTTTCTGTCCCTCAACACGTTCAAAAAAATGTGAAAACTTCTAAATTTTATAGATTTTTATAGATTTTTATAGAAATTTAGATTTTTTATAGAAGTACTATACTTTGTAATACCTTATACCTTTAAAATACAACTTCTAAATTTCTATTTTTTTAGAATTAATTTAAAAACTATTTTCTAAGTGTAATATATATATAAAAGTAGTTATGTTTACTTGTGTAATTTGTAAGAAAATATTTAAAAGAAAAGATTATTTAGAAAAACATAAACAAAGGAAAAATCCTTGTAAACCAGTTAATTTTAAACAGAAAAATCCCGTCCCCACGAAATCTAAATCTCATGGGGTATCAAATAGTCACCACTTTTGTATCATTGATAGCCGACCGTTAGCCGGAATTTTAGAAAAAAATGACAATTTAGAGATTTCGAGTACAGAATGTATAGAAAATGTATGTGAAATACAAAATGAAGCGATTTATAAATGTGAGTACTGTAATAAAAAATACAGACATAAACAGAATAAATACAGACATTTGAAAACTTGTAAAGAAAAGAAAAAAAAAATAGAAGAAGAAGAAAAACTTAAAAAAATTTTAAAAAAATTAGAAAATGAAAATAAAACTTTAGTAATTTGTAATGATGATGAATTTGTAATAAATAAAAAAAAATCTAAATCTAGTAATTCTAATAATCAAAATATAATAAATAATAATGTAACAAATAATAATAATAATACTAATATTACAAATAATACTGTTAATAATAATACAATTAATAATAATAATATAAATATATCAATAAATCCTTTTGGTGAAGAAAATCTAGAATCAATAAAAGAAAAAGATATATTAAATATTTTAAATGATATGTTTGTTTCTTTTTCTAGTGCTTTAACTAAAATCCACTATAATATTCCAGAGAATAGAAATTTCTGCCTTCCAAATAAAAGTGATAGAAAATTCATATCATATTTTAATGGTAAGAAAAGTCTTTATGAAAATTCTAATAAATTCAAAGATAAATTATGTACTAAAATAATGAATCAATTAGAAGAATGGTTTGAGATTCATCAAAAAAAATTATTAAAAAGAAAAAAGAAAATGTTAATAAAAGTATTTGATACTTATTATGATGGTAAGCTAGATAAGCGATATTATGAAGACATTGAAAAGTTTTTATTATCTTATAGTTCTGATATGAAAGAAATTATGGATCATACTATAAAACAAATAACCAATAAAAATAATTCTATATCTAGTTAAAAACACACTATTAATTTATATACTAATTATATTATATCTGGTAGTTAAAAGTTTAAAATGAAATTATGTGATATATGTTTAAAAACATTTAGAGATAACTACGCATTAAAAAGACACCAATCTTCAAAAGCTTGTAAAGATATAGCCAATAATACTCAAAAAACAATAGTATTAAATAAAAATTATACATATAATAATGAAAATAGCAATAATACAAGTACTAATAATAATAATAATGAAAATAATAGAAAGACAATAATAATAGATAATAGTTATACTATAAATAATGAAGAAGATGAAGAATATAAAAGTTATAAAAAGATAATAATATCTAGTAAAAAAATAAAAAGTGATGAAATGGTTACTAAAGAAAAAATCAATAGAAAAACAATTAATAATATAACAGAAAAAGTATTAATTAATAAAACGTATGATTTTAGTATTGAACCAAAAATTGTTAAAAAAGGAGATATATTTAATTGTTCATTATGTCACACTGAGTTTAAATATAGAAATAATTTTTATAGGCATAAAAAGAAATGTCCAATAATATTAAAAAGTTTGTAAGAATTAAATATTATAAGAAAAAAAATATTATAAAAATAATAAGTAAATAACAAAATCAAATCATACTACAATTAAAGATACAATATCTTCAATTAATATATTATTAAAGAGTGTTTGACCACTTTCTTTTTTTTTTAATAGAGTTTCTTTATAAATTTTAAAGACTTTTAGTATTTTTTGTTTAATTAATATTTGAATATCATCAATACTAATTATATGAGTAGTAAAACTTTTTAAATCTTCTAGACCTAATTTTTGTAAGACTTGAAAGAATTTATTAGCAACTTGTTGATGATTTTGGTTTTTAATTAAAAAGTCAATTATTTTAGATTGTTTTTCTGTGAGTACTGGTGGTTTTTGTTCGATTGTTTTATTTTCTTCATTTTTAAGTTCATTTTCGATTTGTGGCTCTACTTGAACATTAGTACTATTTTCTTCTTTAAAAACATATTCACATTTAACTACATTATTGTTTTTATAAGTTATATCAAATCCATCTCCTATATCCATATTTTTAAGTTTATTAATATCATTTTTGTTTAAAAATGGATCTACTTCATTAGAGTTATGGGACTTATTTTCTAATATTTCAAATGGTTCTATTGTAATATTTTTAAGATTATCCAAGTGTTTTTTTGATATAAGATGTTTCATCATTTTTGATTTTGAATTAAAAACAATCTTACATACTTTACATTCTAATGGATTATTTCTACTCATTATTTTTTAAGTATAAATATCGATTATAAATATTAATATATTGAATATTATTGTTATAATTACTTAAATTAATTTAAATTTTAATACACATTCTAGATAAGTAGTTTTTAAATTAAATATAAATATTTATTAATGTATTTGCTAATTTTTTGAATATAAAATAAAACATAAAAAGAGTTTAATGAACGACTAACTATATTTATTAGTTATATTTTTATTATATTATTTATTTTTGTTAGTATTTTAATGTATTTATTATTATAAAATATATGATTTACTTTGGTTTCGAGAATATGTTGTTTACCATAACAAAACCGACATTCACCATTTAATATATATGGTGTATAACCATTAATACAATTACAATTATTATTAATCATTATCTTTTTTATTGTTTATATAATTAAATTATATTTAAAAACTTATTAATACGAAAAAAATCATTATTAATAATATTGAAACAAAGTATGTATTAAAAAGTTGTATTATTGGCATAAAAATGGATATAATATTGTGAAATTGACAAAATTAATTAAAATTGAAATATATTTTATATTAATGAGATGTAAATACACTTTAACATGATTAAAACAGCTAATGAAAATACCAAAGACAGTGCCCCCTTTGTACCTAATCCTGTTTCTTATCTTGCTAATGATGCTGCCGCCGCAGCTACCGCAGCTACCGCTGCCGCTACCGATGCCGCTACCGCTGCCGCTACAGCTACAGCCACAGCAATTGTCATCTTCATAGCAACTACTATCATCATCATCGCTGCTGTATTCCATAGCAAAACCGCTGCCATCATCATCGTACCCGCAGCAGCTACAGCAGCTACCGCTGCCGCAGCTACAGTTACTACCGCTACAGCTACAGCTGCTACTGCTGCTACAGCCGCAGCTACAGCCGCAGCTACAGCTGCTACTGCTGCAACTACAGCTGATAAAGCTGTCGCAACCATCTATTCCTCTAACAAAGCTCTTTGTGATAATGTAATTGAAGATCTTCTTAGAGTATTTGGCAATGGAAAAAAAATAACCAATGAAGAAATAGCCAAAAAGCCTGCCTTCATCGCTGCTCGTAATATCATAATGATTTTCGTGTTAAATAATACCAACGTCGATAAATACTGGCAGGAATTTAGCAAGTGGGTTCATTTTCTTATTGTTAAAATGAAAATGAAAGAAGAGGAGGCGTTATCCTTCTTGACAAGACTATTTGATGAAATTTTTCCAAAAAACTACTATTCTTCTAACAAGGAACATAAGGAGATTGAAACCAAAATGATGACATGCCTAATTAAATCCATGTGTCCAAATATAAAAGATTCTGATATGATTATACTGAGTACATTAATGAATAAGCTGATAGAGAGTCTGCATATTGGATCCTATTATGATATAAATAATGTGCTTAAAGTAATAAATTTGCCGAAACATAATCAGAATAATGATGATGCGGATGAAGATGTAAAGTTACTATTGAAAGATATGTTTGAGAAAAAAAGTCATTTACCACTTCTCAAATGTACGTTCGTTATGATAATGAATGTACTAAGACAAAAATGTTCTAACATACCCGGTTACCTTACTGACATAGAACTGTATAATAAAAAATTCCATGAAACTCGTGAATTATTAAAAGTAGAGAAGCACAGTGAGGAACAACGTTATGAGAATGCGAAACAAATAAGTGACAAAAAAGTAAGGGCGTTGTTAAATTTGAAAAAAATTTTTGCAAAAAAGTATAGGTTTCCCTTTGCTAGACCATTTTACAAACTTTTGTTCAAAGCTTGGTTTTCAAATAGAATTCTAGGATCATTTAGGAAATTTGTGTTGAATGGTGAATTCAATATCAAAACGGTTGAGGGAGATGAGATAACAGTGGATGCTCATATGGTAAACGGTTGTACTATCAAATTTAAAGCAACAGTAGAAGGTGATTTAATCAGGAATAAGAGGTATATCAGTTACATAAATGGTTCTAATCGATCGTTGTCCCCTCTGAGTGGTAATTAAAAACTGGACATAGGGTTGAGGGCTGAGGAGACCTTAAAAAAAAAAGCTTTTTTTTTTGTTCTAAATAAAAAATATCTTTTATATATAAAAAATAGTAAAAAAATAGTTCAAAAAAATTAATGAATATTATTTATGATTTAAGTTATACTTAAAAATATTGGACTATGGAATTATATAATAAATGGATTGGAAATAATATATCATTTGTTTATGATAGATTTAATAAGACAATCTTAGAATCTATATAATAATAATAAATGGCATAAAAATAAAATTATATTTAATATTTAAATAAAACTATTTTTTTCTATAATACCTTTTTTTTTTACTATATTTGTGTTTTTTCCTTTTAAGTTTTCTAGTACGACGTCGCCCCTTGTGTTTATTCCTATGTTTATCCTTATGTTTGCCTCTTTTAAAATTCATAAAACTGTCCCCTTTACTAGATATCATTTTCTTTTCAATAAAGCATTTTATCATATAATCTTTATATAATTCTTTAATATCTTCAATCATATGAAAGGGTATTTGGTTACACATATTTAGTTTCAATACCTTACTACTTTTATTAAACATAAAGAGTTCTTCATAAAATACAAACTTACTATTGGTTTTTAAGAGACTATCCATATTTATTTTAGCGTCTATTTTTTTAATAGGAAAACAAGGTGTATATATTTTTTTAGAAGAATGTGTTAGGTTAGCAATATTAATAAACATACCTTGTAACAAAGAAAGCATTATTCTATCATCTACTACAACATTATAATCTATATCAAAATGAAAGAATTTATGTAAAGGACTATATCTTTTACCGCCTCCAACTATATCTTTAGTATTATTAGTTTTATATTTTTTACTAGATTTGGATTTGGATTTAGATTTTTTCTTTTCAAATACTCTTCCTTTTTTCAAATCAGTTGAACGCATAACATCTAATAATGTGCGATGTAATTGCTGTGACATTCTTTTTGCCATAACTAATTTATTATAATTAATAAAGTTGTTATTACACCATTTCCGAACATTTCTATTTTCTTCAACTTTTTCTTTTTTCATACTAGAAATACTTTTAATATTGATACTTTGTTTTTTCTTACTACTTGTTCGTTTTGATTTTTTTGTAAAGGATTTCTTTGTTTTTTTAATAGAGTGTTTCTTTCTACTAGCTCCACCTACAATTTTCTTCTTTTTTGATTTTTCATTATCTTTTAGAGATTTAATTATTGATTTATCAACGTTTAACATTTTAAGTAATTTAATACTTTTTTTAAGCTTATTTTGAGATGGGTTTTTAATACGAACTGTATTATCTTTTTTTATTTGGTCTAGTAAACTTACTTCTTCGTCTAATTGTTTTATATATTTAGGATCATTTTCTTCATCTTTTAATTGTATTTCATTTTCTTTTCTTTTAGCACTTAATTCTTTTGCATGTTTAAATTCACCGTCTTTTTCTCTAAATAAAGTAAAGGCTTTAAAAAGGCTAAACGCATCCCCATATTGATGAGTAAATAGTTTCCTAGAGTGTAAGAATTTTTGTTTTTTTTGGGCGTTTATTTTTGGATTTTTCTTTTTATCTTCTCTAAAATCATTAAAAATTGTGTTTATCATACCATCCGCATTTATTAATAATGCTACTATATCACAAACACTTCTACTACATTTATAATAGTAACTAGCAATAATTGCTTTTGCAAGTTGTGGTTTAAGACCTCTAAATTTAGCAACACCATATCCTAAATCAGTTATAGTTCCATCATCTTTAATAGATGTAATACAATTTAAAGCATGTAGTGTTTTAAGGGAACTATCAATAAATATCTTTTTAGGAGGACTGATAAATTCATTTAAAAACCCCTTTAAATCTTTAACATTATTAATATATTCTAATCTAAAAAGGTCTAACATATCACTAGTAATATCGCTTTTTTGAATACTAGGTGTTGGATATTTTTGAAGAGATTTTTGATATTGTTGTGTATAAAGGTGAAAGCAAACACCTGGTTTAGTTCTTCCTGCTCGTCCTCTACGTTGTTTGACTCCAGAGAGGGGAATAGGTTCTTCAGAGAGACATCTAGACATTGTAGAGGGTTCATAAGAGTCTTCATATTCAAGACCACAATCTATGACATAAACAACACCATCAACAGTTAAAGAAGATTCAGCAACATTAGTCGCCATAACTACTTTACGAGTATATTTAGAACCTCTTTCGTTTTTTAATTCTAGGTATTTGGTTTCATCTGTTGCTAGGTTTTCGTCTTCTTTTGTACTCTTACCTGCTAATATTGTGCAAAATGGATTAAATGTAATGTTATTGCTTCTTCGTAATTTACTAACTTCTCTATGAAGACTATCACAAAGTGATTTCCCATCACTACTGGCACGAATAAAAACGAGTATATCACCATCTTCACTAGTTTGTAAAATATTTATTATACGTTTTATTGCGAGTTCTTTCCATTCATTAGGTTTTGGTTGTTTATTAAGCCAATAATCTTGAATTTTGTAAGATGTCATTTCACCAGCATCGACTTCACCAAATTTAAAGGGTTTAGGGTAGTAATTGCGGAAGACTTCTAAATTAATAGTAGCACTCATAATAACTAATTTGAGGTCTTTTCTTTTAGTCATTGCTTTCTTTAAAAGAAGTAAGAGTTGGTCAGTTTGAACACTTCTTTCGTGTGCTTCATCTATAATAATACATTTATATTCATCTAGGTATGGGTCAGAACCAGTAATTTTGGAAATAACACTACCAGTTGTTGTAAATATAAGTTTTGTTTTATCGCTAGTTTTATTTTCACCTTTGAAGTAATAACCGACTTCTTCACCTACTTTAACATCAAGACATTGTGCCGCAAATTCAGCAGTGCTTCTAGTAATAACTTTTTTAGGTATTGTACAAAGGACTTTTTCTTTATAATTAAAAGCATGAAGTGCTATTTTAGGAATAAGAACGGTTTTACCAACACCAGTACCAGCTTTTGCTAATGTAATTTGATTATTTTGTATAGAATTAAGTATATTATCTTTATGTAAATAAACAAGTTTAGTTTTCCATATTTTAGCTAGATTAGCGTATGTAGCAGGAAGTGTTTCTCCATCTATGTTTTTTTGAATATGTGAGTAAAGATTAGCATATGGTTTATTTGTAAACGGATTTACGTTTAATCCTTCTGGATCATATATTCCTATTGGTTGTTCTATTTTTTTAGAAGACATAATGTATTTATTATAGTATAAGATATTATTATTGATATAAAAAATTAAAAAATTGAACTTAATTTAAGTAGGATATTATAATTATATTATAAATACTTATTAATAATATTATGAATAAAGAAAAATGTCCAATATGTTTAGAAGATTTTAATACTGATGAACCAGATAAGATTCCTTATAGATTATGTGATAACTGTCATTTTACTTGTACAAGTTGTACAGTTCCTTTTATAAGAAGTCATTATACTAATTACAATAATTTATCAATTACAACAAATATAAGTGATAGTGCTATTAAATTAGTATGTAAATACTATAGTGTTGAACAAAATATGTTACAACCTAGTATTCAATGTCCAACTTGTCGTATTCCTATTAATTGTAATCTTAGAAAACGTACAATAAATGATCAAACAATAAAAATTAAAAATACATATAAATTTAATAGATGTAGATATTTTGAAGAAAAGATAGATAATCCTCCAATTGATAAGACATTAAGAGAAAGAGCAGATATGGAAAAAATAGAAGAATTGAGATTAATGATTAAAAAAAAAGATGAAATTAATATTGAATTAAGAAAATTACTTAAAAATAAAATAAAGAGTAAATATAATAGTGGATATGATCTAAAATATTATCAGAAAGAAATTATACAATCAATGGGTCGTTCTATAAGGAATTAATTAAAGTACAACAAGAAAAATTCATAAAAGACTTTTATATATGTAAATAAATAATAATAAAAATATTAAATTATATTAAAAAATTAAAATTGATTTTTTTATATTATAATAGAATTTTAAAATAAAAATGGTTGTTTTTACAAGCGGATTTTTGATTTTTGTAGAGGGAGATGAAACAGGTAAATGGTTTTCAGCATTACAATGGCAACAAGAAAAATTTATGGAAGTAATGAAATTTGGTACTATGAAAAGTATGTGTATGCCTAATCCGATAACTTTAACAGAACCTTTTACAAATGGTGATTTCCAATATCAATTTAAAATAATTAATGATTGGAAACCGTGTTATTTAATTAATATGACAACTGGTAAAGAAAGAGAGATTAAGTATATTAAATTATGTTTGAGTAATACAGATGTCCCTAGTGAAAAAGTGTCGGATAACACTATTTCACAAATTAAAATCTAATTAATAGGTTATAAAGACTTACAAAACTTATAGAGCATAATACTAATATGGAATGAAAGCTTAGCTTCAGAAGTAGTTTTTAAAATATAACTATAATGTATTCTCTTATAAAATTTAGTGAATTCTTCATCATTAATATTTAAAGTTTTTTTAACTAGATTGTTTAATATTTTAAAATAGTCATAATAATCTTTAACAGAAAGTTTTAATTTTTTAAATATATATTTATATAATAAAGAATATATATCATAAAATAATGTAATTATATCATATTGATATGGTTTAAATCTATCACATAATTTTGTATTCCTAAAACAACTATATCTAATTTCATATACTTTAGATAGTACATTAGTTCTTTTTGATAATATTTTACCTAAACCATATGGTTTAGGTAATATTAAAATATTATTTATTTTAATATTAGCTTTATCTAAATCTGATATTAAAGGTGTAAAATTAGTAATAAATGTGTCTAGTGATTTTTTTTTATTTTTTTTTATAAACACATTTTTACATTTTAAATCAGAGTTAAAATATCCTAAATTTTCATTTAAAAATTTCATACACTCGAAATATTCTTTTAATATAGTAGTAAATTGTTTTAAAACTATATCTATTTTTTTAGTATCATTATTATTAATACATTTTAATAAGTTTGGTATAAAATTTATAGTTAATATATCATATAAATTTGTATAAAAAATATTGTTATCATTCATACCTACTAATTCATTAATCATATAAGAATGTGTATTTGATATACCTATATCTTTTATTGGTATAAAAAAATCTGAGTATTTAGATATATATATTTTATACTTTTGAGGTGATAAAAATTGTTTCATATTAGAAAAAACACTATTTATAATTAATTCATTAAAAGGGAAATATATTCTAAAACATTTGTTATTATAATCATAAACATATTTTTTTTTTTGTTCTAATCTAATCATTTTAATAACATATTCTTTTTCTTTTATTTTAACAACACCAACTAATGCCCCTGATTTACCTAGTTTATCAGAACCAAAAAATGTAGTTTTTTTATATAATGAATCAAATTTAGATTGATTTACATTTTTTTTAAAAAAACTAAACATTTGTTCTAATGTATCATTTTGGTTTAATTGTTTTGTAGTTTTATAGATAACAGATTTAAAAGATTTTACAGTTAAAGAATTATTGTTTGTAAGTTTTTTAGTATGTTTAGACATTATATATATATATGAGATTTTTTTATAAAGTTATAAAAACAGAATAAATTATATAAAAATAAACAAAAAACCAAAAAATTGAAATAAATATTACTATTATAGTATATAACCATTTGTATATGGTAAGAAATAAATTATTCATCAAAAATATGTTGCGAGAGTAATTTATTTTTTTTATAGATACTATAATATTAAAAATAGTATCTAGCATATTTTTGTATTTTTTAATATTAACTTATTCTAAAATATTATAGCATCAATTTAATTTATAAATAAATGTGTATGTAATATTAATAAAATTTATATATAATCCCCCATAAACCCCCATTTACAAAGATACTTCCAGATACTATATAAAATACAGTTGTATGATATAATTATTTTTTTGAGGGTAATAATATTTAAATGAATATAATGGGGGAATAGAATAGTTTGTTTTTTGTGTAAAATTGGCCGAAAATCCTTATAAAAAGAGTAATATCTGTAATATTAATTATAAGTGTATATAATTG